>Ga0193953_1000390_pt1 | contig 24418 bp, 21 predicted proteins | sample BB_4_MG_FD_140325 | JGI IMG/M metagenome (GOLD analysis project Ga0193953, IMG submission 140325) | Microbial mat bacterial communities from the Broadkill River, Lewes, Delaware, United States - BB_4_MG | ecosystem: Environmental > Aquatic > Freshwater > River > Microbial mats | place: USA...
AAAAATAATTGAAAATAAGAAAAAAACTAGAAAAATATTAATATCAACTATTTTAATTGTTTTTGTTATATCTTTTTTTGTATTATTTTTTATAGAAAAAGAAGTAAGAAAAGCAAAGTTTGAAGAATTAGAAAAGCAAGAACAAAGAGTAGTTACTTTAGAAACAGATTTTTTAGGTAGAGAAATGGATATGCTTATTTCAGATATTGATTATTTACATTATGCATTTGAGAATGAAATTATTTCTAATAAAGAAAAAGTTTCCGCCAATTGGATAGAGTTTTCAAAACATAAAAAAATATATGATCAAATAAGATTTATAGATCCAGAAGGATTTGAAAAAATAAGGATAAACTTTGATGGAAAGAATAGTAGGGAAGTTTTAGAAAAAGAATTGCAAAATAAGGCAGATAGATATTATTTTGCAGAGGCGCTAAAATTAAAGGATGGTGAAATATATATTTCACCATTAGATTTAAATATTGAAAATGGGGAAATTGAAATTCCACATAAACCAATGATTAGAATATCTACTCCAATTTATGATGATAATTTAAATTTGAAAGGTGTTATTGTTTTAAATTATTTGGCCAATAAATCTCTTTTAGATTTTAGGGATATTGCAAAAAATAGCCAAGGTGAAATTATTTTATTAAATTCAGATGGATATAGTTTATCATCAAATGATTATGAAAATGATTGGAATTTTATGTTTAATGATAAAGATAAGGAAAAAGAAAGTTTTAAAAATATTTTTCCAGAAGAATGGAATTTAATTAATGAAGGTGAAGGGCAGTATATTACAGAAAATGGATTAATAACTTTTTCAAAGGTTCATTTAAGTGATAAGTATAATTTAGAAAATAATAGATTGATATTTAGTGGAGGAGATTGGCATGTTGTTTCTATTTTAAAGAGAAATAGTGAAAATGCAGAATTTTTTAATGATAGATTATTAAATATGGTTATGGATATTTTTAAAAATAATATTGCATATTTTAATTTTATGATAATTGTATCAGTAATAATAGGTTTCTTAGTATATATTAATAGAAAAACTTATTCAAAAATCAAATATTATTCTGAATATGATTCACTTACACAAACATTTAATAGAAGAGCTGGGATAGAAAAGCTTAATTTATTGTTTCCAGAAAATGATAGAAGAAAATATATCGTTAGTATGTGTTTTATAGATATTAATGGATTAAAAGAAGTTAATGATGTATTAGGACATAAATACGGAGATGAATTAATTACTACAGTTGTAAATGTTATAAAAGGTATTATTAGAGAAGAAGATTTCATTATTAGATTAGGTGGAGATGAGTTTTTAATTGTCTTTGGTGGGATAGATGAAAAGAGCGCTGAAAAGGTGTGGCAGAGAATAGTAAGTAGTTATAATAGAATAAATAAAGAAGAAAAAAGACAATATATTATTAGTGTTAGTCATGGAATAGTTGATTTTGAGAACTCTAAAAAATCACTTGTTGAGGATATAATTAATATTGCCGATGAAAAAATGTATGCTGAAAAAAAGATAATTAAATCTAACTTAAATATAATAAAAAAATAAATTTGTCAAATAAAAAAACATCTAAATTTAGATGTTTTTTATTTGACAATACGTTCTACACCGCGTAGAATGTATTTATACTACACGGTGTAGAACGAGGAGGAAGAATATGATATCAATTCAAAAAATATCTGATTCAGAAATGGAAGTTATGAAAGTAATATGGGATAGTGAAATATCTCTTACATCAGCACAAATTCTTGAAGTATTAAATAAAGATAAGAGTTGGAAACCAACTACGGTTTTTACTTTTTTAGCTAGGCTAGAGAAAAAGGGAGTGGTTAAAAATAAGAAAATAGGAAGAGCTAAACAGTACATTGCTACGTTAACCGAAGATGAATATAAATCTTTTGAAACTAAAACTTTTTTAGATGAGGTGCATAAAGGGTCAATAAAAAGCTTTATGGCAGCATTGATTGATTCTAATGATATTAGCACGAAAGAATTAGAAGAGATAAAAAAATGGTTTTTAAATAAGTAGGTGAAAAATGTTAAATGAAATATTCAAAAACATTGGATTAATGTCTATAACGGGAAGTTTTATAATATTGGTAATTTTATTGATATATCCAGTTAGTATTAAAATTTTTTCGGCTAGATGGAATTATCATATTTGCATATTAGCATTAATGTTTCTAATAATACCTGTTGGATGTTTAATTGAAAAATCTGAATGCAATGTTTATAATCAAACAATAATTGAAAGTATTAATGAAATAGACTATTTTAATGATTCAACTAATTTTTTTGAAAATGCTCAATTAAAAGAAATTCAAGATAAAAATGTAAGTATAATAGAAACAGTCAATGAAAGCTCTAAAATTAAATTTATTATTAATGAATTATATATAATTTGGATAGTAGGAGTATTTGTTTTTTTCCTTATTAAATTTATTAGAGTTAGATTGTTTAGAAGTCAGCTTATAAAAACAAGTTTTAAAGTTGAAAAAACAGATTATTTATATAGGAGATTGAATTTTATTAAAGAAGATATGGGGTTAAAAAAGAAACCTTTATTACTTACTAATGACTTAATTAGCTCGCCTATGATAATTGGAGTATTCAGTAAAGTTTTAATTTTACCAGAAATTGAATTTACGGAAAGTGAGTTAAGTTTTATTTTTAAACATGAACTTACACATATAAAGAAAAGAGACTTAAGTATAAAATTATTTGCATTTATTATAAATGGATTACATTGGTTTAATCCATTTGTATATATAATAGTTAATCATATAAATGAAGTTTCTGAATTAGCATGTGATGAAAGTGTTGTAAATAAAATGACAAAAAACGAAAAAATTCTTTATGGTAAGACTATATTAAATGTAGTAGCTAAATCTATAAATCAAAAAAAATATTATGGATTAGCTTTAGGCGACACAAAAAAAGGGATAAAAAGGAGATTGAATTTAATTATGAAAATAAAAAACAAATCTAAAAAGAGAGTTTTAATATCATTTGTAATATTAGGGTTGGTAGCTATGGTGGGAAGTACATTTGCGTATGTAATTTCACCTAAAATTGACAAAATAAAAGACTATAAAATTGAAGAAATAAAAAATGATGTTTTTAAAGAAGAAATTATTAAAGACAGTACTTTAGAAAAAGAAATTATTGAAAAAGAGGTTAAAGAAGTAGATTTTAATCAAAAAGGAGTATTAGAATTTTTTGAAGAAGTTAAATTGAATGAAAATAAGGTGAGCGTAGATACTAATGAAAAGATTTTAATTAAACCGGTTAAAGAAGGCATAATAACATCACCATATGGTAGTATGATACACCCTATTACAAGAGAAAATAAGATTCATACGGGAATTGATTATGCAATGACAAGAGGTACAGAAATAGTAGCGGCAGATTCAGGAGAAGTGATTGGAACGGAAGAAAATTCAAATGAAGAAAGTGCAAATTCATATGGCAAGTTTATTATTATAAAGCACGATAACGGAGCAATGACTTTATATGCACATTGTAGTAAAATCATGCTTAAAAAAGGAGACCTTGTTAAACAGGGAGAAAAAATAGCAGAAGTGGGTTCAACAGGTCAATCTACAGGAAGTCATTGTCATTTTGAATATAGAATTAATGGAGAACATGTAGATCCATTACTATATATGGAAAAATAAATATATTAATAAATTGCAGAGTAGATTATAATATGTTATAGTACAGAGGAAATCACAAATACAAAATAAATTAAAATATTTTTGTTATAAATACTAAGGGTGCTAGATAATGGCTGGCTGAGATAAAAAACTAATTTTTTGACCTTTAACCTGATCTGGATAATGCCAGCGTAGGAAAGTGATAATTTATTTTTGTATAATAAAATTAATTTAAACCTTAAATCAGGAAAACTGAATTTAAGGTTTTTTTTATGAAAAATTATAATAAATAAGTTAGGAGAGTGAATATGAATTATACTACACAGATGGATGCTGCTAAAAAAGGAATTATTACAAATGAAATGAAAATTGTTGCAAAAAAAGAAGGAATAGATGAAGAAATCATTAGAGAAAGACTTGCTAAAGGTAGAATAGTTATACCTGCAAATAAAAATCACAAATCTATTTCACCAGAGGGAGTAGGAGAAGGATTAAGAACAAAAATCAATGTAAACTTAGGGGTTTCAAAAGATTGTAATGATATTGAAATGGAATTAAAAAAGGTAAAAATGGCACTTGATATGAAAGCAGAAGCAATTATGGATTTAAGTAATTATGGTAAAACTAAAGTATTTAGAGAAAGATTGGTTGAAATGTCTACAGCTATGATTGGTACGGTGCCGGTATATGATGCATTAGGTTTTTATGATAAAAAACTAAAAGATATAAAAGCAAAAGAATTTTTAGATGTAGTTGAAAAACATGGTCAAGATGGAGTGGATTTTGTAACAATTCATGCAGGTATGAATAAAGCTTCTGCAAAAACGTTTTTAAAAAATCCTAGATTAATGAATATTGTATCTAGAGGTGGTTCATTAATGTTTGCTTGGATGAGATTAAATAATAGTGAAAATCCATTTTATGAGTATTTTGACGAATTACTTGATATATGCGTTAAATATGACATTACTTTAAGTTTAGGAGATGCTTGCAGGCCAGGTGCAATTGCAGATTCAACAGATCCAAGCCAAATTAAAGAATTAATTGAATTAGGAGAATTAACTAAAAGGGCATGGGATAAAAATGTTCAGGTTATTATTGAGGGACCAGGACATATGGCGCTCGATGAAATTGAAGCAAATGTTGTTTTAGAGAAAAAATTATGTTATGGTGCACCATTTTATGTCTTAGGCCCATTAGTTACTGATGTAGCGCCAGGATATGATCATATTACTGGAGCTATAGGGGGCGCAATTGCAGCATCTGCAGGAGCTGATTTTTTATGTTATGTAACACCTGCAGAACATTTAAGATTGCCTGATGAACAAGATGTTAGAGAAGGAATTGTGGCTTCTAAAATTGCTGCTCATGCAGGGGATATATCAAAAAGAGTTAATGGTGCTAGAACGTGGGATAATAAAATGAGTCATGCAAGGCAAGCGTTAGATTGGACTAAAATGTATGAATTAGCATTAGATCCTTTAAAAGCAAAAGAATATAGAAAAGATGCGGTGTTAGAGGATGAGTCTACATGTTCAATGTGTGGGAAAATGTGCGCAGTTAGAACTATGACAAAAGTGTTAAATGATGAAGATGTTAATATTTTAAGAAAATAAAGTTAAAGAAAAAGGATAAAGTACAAAATACAGTACTTTATCCTTTTTCTTTAATTACATTATTTTTTGTTGTTTTATTCCAAGTCATATTTATTAATTCCAATATTATTTTTTTATATAGAATAACTTTTTATTATTATTTAATTAGGAGTCAGAAAATTGTAAGGAGAAATTTTCATAGTTATATAAAACATGGGAAAAAATTCAATAATAAAGTTTGCATTAAAAAAAAGAGGGGATAATATAGATAGAAGGAGGATTTTATAATGGAAAAAAGAAAAATGATGACTGGAAATCAAGCAATAGCTAGGGGCTTCTATGAAGCAGGGGGGAATTTAGCTACAAGTTACCCAGGTTCCCCAACAGTAGGAATACTTGAATCATTAAAGAGCTATAATGAAATTTATAGTGAATTTTCGATTAATGAAAAAGTAGCAATGGAAGTTTCTATTGGAGCTTCTTTTGCAGGAGGAAGAGCATTAATAAGTATGAAACATGTTGGTCTTAATATTGCAGCTGATCCATTTATGACATTTACTCAAACAAAAATAAATGGTGGTTTTTTACTTGTAACTGGTGATGATCCAGGGATGTCTAGTTCTCAAAATGAACAAGATAATAGAATAATTGCAAAGTTTGCAAATTGTCCTATTTTTGATCCTTCAGATAGTCAAGAGGCAAAAGATTATGTTAAATACGCACTTGAAATTAGTGAAGAATACAATTGTCCTTCTATAATGAGGATTACAAGTAGACTTTGTCATAGTAGGTCGTTAGTTCAAATTAATAAAAGAATTGAAAATGAAATAGTTTCGTTTGATGGAAATATAAAAAATTACGGAATGATACCTCCTAATACTTTTGAAAAACAGTATATTATGAAAGATAGAATTTCAAAATTAATGGAGAGGGCAGATAGTTTTTCTTTTAATAAATATTATAATAATAAAAATTTTGATGTTTTAATAATAACTTCTGGGTTAATGTTTAATAATTTGATGGAATTAAATTTAAATTTGAGCGTATATAAAATGGGAATGGTTTATCCACTTCCAATTAATCATATTAAGGAATTAAGTAAAATTTATAAAAGAATAATTATTATAGAAGAAATGATGCCATTTATGGAAAATGAACTTAAAATAAACGGCATAAATTGTGAAGGGAAAAGTTTTTTTTCATTCACTGGAGAAATTAATTCAGAAGATATTGAATTAGGACTTTTTAAAGCAGGAATAATAAATAATTTAACGTATCAGGTTGAAAAATCTTTAGAAATAGTAGCTAGACCACCAATGTTTTGTGCAGGATGTCCACATAGACCCGTTTTTGATATTTTAAAGAAAACTAAAAAAAAGGTTATTGGAGATATTGGATGTTATTCTCTATCTGCAATATATCCGGTAGAAGTTAGTAATTCTATTATTTCAATGGGGGCATCAATAGGTATTGCAAAAGGGATAGCTAAAATTAGGGAGCAAAAAAAAGATATGGAACCAGTTATAGCTGTAATTGGAGATGGAACATTTTTTCATTCTGGAATTACTAGCATTATAAATTTATTACATAATCAAAAGGATGAAAATATAACGCTTATTATTCTTAACAATGGATTGACGGCAATGACTGGAGGCCAAGAAAATGCTAATACTGGCAAATATAATGCTAGTTCTGACATGAATATAGATATTGAAAAGTTAATTAAAGCAATTGGATTACCCAAACTTCAAGTGGTAGATCAATTTGACTATAAAGAAACAAAAAGAGTTATTGAAGAGGCAATAACTTATCAAGGACTTTCATTAATAATGACTACAAGACCATGTACGCTTAATTTTAAAATAAAAAAGCCGTATTATTATGTTGATACAGAAATATGTATAGGATGTAGAACTTGTGTTAAAACAAATTGCCCTCCAATTATTATGAAAAAGTATAATGGAATAGATAAAATGAAATCATCTATTGATCCTAATATGTGTGTAGGATGTTCAGTATGTGCGCAGGTATGTCCTGTAGGAGCAATTAAAAGTTCGGAGGTGAAATAATGAGTATAAATATTTTATTAGCTGGAGTAGGTGGGCAAGGTTTAGTATTGACTACTAAAATAATATGTGAAGCAGCATTTAAACAAGGATATGATGTTAAAAGTAATGATGTAGTGGGACTTTCTCAACGCGGAGGAAAAGTATGGGGAAGTGTTAAAATTGGAGAAAAAATATATTCACCTAATATTTTACCGGGATGTGGAGATTTCTTAATTGGATTAGAGCCATTAGAAGGCCTTAGATTAAGTTATTTAATGAGAGAAAAAGGAACAATTATTTTAAATAAAAAAATAATTCCTCCAGTACCAGTAATATTTGAAAAAGAAATATATCCAATAAATTTATATGATTCATTAAAAGAAAAATTTAATGTAATAAGTATTGATGCAACCCAAGAAGGAATTAAAATGGGTTCTGAAAAAGTGGCAAATACTATTTTGATTGGGATGTTAGCAAAAAAAATAGATATTCCAAATGATGTATGGTATTTGGCAATTAAAGAAAATGTACCAACAAAATTTATTGATATGAATATAAAAGCTTTTGAATTTGGTTTAACAAATTTTAGGTAGATAGTATTTTATTTAAAAAACATTTTATATAATTTAAATATGAAATGTTTTTTTAGTTTGATGGGTATAATAAATATGTGTTTAAGATTAGTATAGAGAAAGAATTATTAAAAGAATACTAGGAAGGATATGGTAGTAATGAATGTTGATAAAATATTTACAGAAAGATTAGTTTTACGTAAGCTAAACAAAAATGATATAGAGGACATATTTAATATTTTTTCAAATGATAAATTGATGGACCCTATGGAATGTATACTTTAGATTCAATGTAAAAAGCTGAAAAGTTTATCGAAGAGTTAATAAAAGATAAAGAATATGGGATTCTTCTAAAATCAAAAAATAAAATTATTGGGACTATTGGATTTGTAGATTGGAATATAAAGAATTGTAGAGCAGAGATAGGATTTGAATTATTAGAAGAGCATTGGGGGAAAGGATATATGACGGAAGCTTTAGCAGCTGTTTAAAATTATTCTTTTTTAAAAACTAATCTCAATCGCGTTGAAGCTTTTATTTATCCCTCTAATATATCATCTCAAAAAGTAGTTGAAAAAAACGATTTTATAAAAGAGGGATTATTAAAGGAAAGAAATATTAAGAGAGGTGAATTTAAAGATTATTATATTTATGGTATTACTAAAAACATGTTTTTAGTAAAAAATCATATAAATAAAGGTTAAATAGAGAGTTATTAATATTTTTTAAAGAAAATATATAAAGATAAGTTTTAAAAATTTATTAATAATATATAGATAATATAATTTAAAAGAGGTACAATGACTATGTATTAAAACATATACAAATATAAGGAGGACCAAAGATGAATAGAGTACCTAAAGAAGTAATTGCTGCATGGGAAAATAGAGATGGAGCGATAATTTTTTCAACAGTAGATAAAAAAGGAATACCAAATTCAATATATGCAACATGTGTTTCTAGATTTAAAGAAAATATATTTGTTATAGCAGATAATTATTTTGATAAAACGCGTAATAATATATTATCAAACAATGATGGAGCAATTCTTTTTATTACCAAAGAAGGAAAAGCGTATCAAATGAAAGGTTCTATTACATATCATAAGGATGGGGAAATTTTTGAAGATATGAAAAAATGGAATCCAGAAAAACATCCAGGACATGCAGCAGTAGCTTTAAGTGTAAAGGAAGTTTATTCAGGTTCAAGTAAATTATTATAGTATATAAATATAAAAACAAAAAGATTGAGAGTGTTTCTCAATCTTTTTGTTTTTATTAAAAACTTTAAAAATTCCTTAATATATTTTTAAAGTTGGGGTTTTATTGAATTTAATTTATTTTAAGTATAAAATTAAAGAAATAACAAAATAAATAGTTAAAAAGGGAAGGTCAAATTGAATATAAAAAGAGTGGGATTGTTATTAAAAAGAGAGTGGATTCGGAATATAAGAAATATTAGTTTCTTAATATCATTAATGTTGCCAATTTTAATTATTTTTTTGAATTTCATGGCATATTCACATAATGATATATTGAAACAAAAATCTTTTTCGATTGTATTAAATATGAATATGTTATCAATATCTATCTTAGTTTATTCAATTGTTCTTATTTCAGATTTAGAAGAAAATAGTTATAGAAATATTCTATGTATAGGAATAAAATATTTTGAGATTATTTTTTCAAAAAATATTTTCACATTATCATTTTTAGCAATTAATCAAGTATTTATATCCTTATTATATAAATTAACATTACAAGATACTTTATATTCAATTATAATAAGTTTACTTGGTGGATTAATTATTCAGTTTGTTGTATCTATAATATGTTTTATTAACAAAAATTATAATGCAATAGGAAATTTTAATGCTGTGATTTTTATTATTTTATTAATGATTCCAGAAATAATTCCATTTGTTAAGGCATTTAGATATTTAGCTTTATTTTTGCCTTCATATTATTCAAAAAATTTTGCAGATATTATTATGAATATTCCTGCAAAAATTGATATTATTAGCTTAATCGTAACAATAATATTGTGGGTATTTATTCCAATGATATATGCTAGAAGAAAAAATATATTTCAGTTAAAGAAGGTGACTGAATAAATGGATGTTACAGTTAATAATGTTTATAAATATTATGCATATAATCAGGGTGTATTTAATTTAAATTTTAATATAAATAGGGGAGAAGTTATTAAAATAAAGTGTAATTATAAAGAACGGGAAACTATTTTAAATCTAATATATGGAATTGAAAAACCAACTAATGGAGAGATATCGTATAGTGAAAATATAAAATTGAAAATTGCTTTTCCATCTGGATACGATAAAAATTTAAAAGTAATTGAAATATTAAAATTTTATGCAAATATGTCAAATAACAACGTGCAATTTGATAAAATAGTAGAAAATTTTGGACTAAATGGAGTCATAGATATAAAAAAATCAAAATTAGATAAATTTGAAAATTTATTATTGGGAATTTCTGTAGCATATATTCAAAAAGCAAATATTATTGTTATTAATGAACCAGAATATGCTAAAGGTTTCAATGAAAATAAGGTTTTAAATAGAATAATTAAATTATTAATAAATGAAAATATTGGAGTATTAATACTTTATACATCAAATTTAGAGATTGCGGATAAATGTGATAAGTCATATTATTTATCAGAAGATGGGATGCAAGAAATTGGTAATATAAATAAGGAAAAAGTGATCTATAACCTTGAAAAAATACCAGTTAAAAAGGAAGATAAAATTCTTTTGTTTAATCCAAGTGAAATTGATTTTATTGAAGCGTTAAACAATAAGACAAGTATTAATATTAATGGAGAAGTATATATTTGTAATTTTACAATGAATTATTTAGAAGAGAGGTTACATAAATTTGGATTTTTTAGAAGTCATAGATCATTTTTAATTAATTTGCAAAAAATTAAAGAAATAATAGTTTGGTCTAAAAATTCTTACTCACTTATATTAGAAAATAAAACATATAATGAAATACCAATTTCAAAAGCGAAACTTGATCAATTAAAAAAATTGATTGATTTTTAATAATATTTGACATAGAAAATAGATTTAGTCACCATAAAATTAGCTGAATTCACATTCTTTTTATAGAGATGGAGTTCAGCTTTTGCTATTCTTAAATAAAAATTTATAGGGGGGATTTGATGGAGAAGAATTGGAAAAGTAGTGTTAAAATATTTATTCTAATATCTTTTTTGTTCTCATGGCCAATAATGTTTATGATAGATGGATTTTTGATTCATAAATTAATTGCAAATGAGAAAAGGGCAATAGCATTAATAATTCTATTAGTTGGACATGGACTTGCAATGTTTGGGCCAATGATTGCAAGTGTTTTGGTTCAAAGAAAATATTTAAATAAGAAATATGTTTTCTGGACTTGGGGAAGTATTAAAAACTATATTTATATATTTCTATTTTTCTTAATATCTTGGATAATTCCAGGTATTATAGGGGTTTTAATGGGGAAATTTAGTTTTGAATTAAATGTTGAAAATTATTATTATACCTATATGATTATATATTTATTTATAGTTCCATTTTCAGGAATAGGAGAAGAATATGGGTGGAGTGGATTTTTATTATCATATTTACCTCAATTTATTGGAAGAACAAAAGCAATTATACTATCAGGAGCTATTCGAGGGCTTTGGCATTTACCCGTTTTAATTGGACCATATATTTATGCTTATGTAAATGGATCAAAATCTTTAATAGTCTTAATTTTAATGTTTATAGTTTTCGCTATTCAATTAACTATATCAAATATATTTTTGGGGGCGGCATTTTCATATGTATGGTTTAAAACAAAAAGCATACCTTTAGTAGGTTGGTTTCATTTTGTAGTAGATTTAATGAGAGATTTTTTAACTATAATTATAATTGGTTATGCATCAAGTACTGTCGCAATGTTATTTGCACAAATACCATTGTTAATGATTGGTAGTGTTTTTTTAGAGAAGACAAGGAAAAATGAAAAAATAAATTTAAAACAAAATTTTGTTAAGAAATAAAATTATAATAGTTGTAAAAAGACACTCGAAAGGAATAAGAGTGTCTTTTTAATAATGATAATTATTATTAAAAGCGTTGACGGGATAAAAAACTAATGATAGAATGCATAATAAGTTAGCAAAAACTAACTAATATGAAAAGTAGGTGATTAGTTGGCTGCAATAGATCAAAAATACGATTTAACAGAAGGATCGGTATCAAAAAAAATAATTATATTTGCGTTTCCAATATTGCTAGGAATATTATTACAATCACTATATACAACAGTGGATGCAGTTATTATTGGTAGAGTAGCAGGAAAAGAAGCATTAGCAGCTATTGAAGCTGTATATACACTAATAAACTTACCTGTAAAATTTTTTTTAGGACTTTCAACGGGAGCAACAATTATTATTTCTCAGTATTTTGGAGCTAAAAAACTTAAAGAAGTTTCAAATGCATCACATACAGCCATGATATTTGCTTTTGTGGGGGGATTAATTTTATCGGTAATAGCAGCAATTTTTTTGCCATTTGTAATTAATTTATTAAAAATTCCAAGTGCAATTTATGATAAGGCATATGCATATGCACTTATTTTTTTTGCTGGTATGTCAGCTTCTATGACATACAATATTGGAGCAGGAATATATAGAGCATTAGGGAATTCTAAAACACCATTTTATTTTTTAATTATTGCCAATATATTAAATATTGCTTTGGATTTTCTATTTGTTGCAATTTTTAAAATGGGAGTTATTGGAGCCGGAATAGCTACTGTAATAGCACAATTTATTTGTGGGATATTAATAGTAATATCTCTTATGAGAACAAATTTACCTTGTAAAATTTTTATTAATAAAATTAAATTTCATAAACTGCATCTATTAGAATTTTTTAAATTAGGATTACCAGTTGGAATTCAATATACTCTTTATCCATTATCAAATATGATTGTCCAAACAAGTATAAACTCTTTTGGAGTAAACAGTATTGCAGCTTGGGCAATATGTGGGAAATTAGATTTTCTAATTTGGTTTATTTCAGATGCATTTGCAACAACAGTATCAACTTTTGTTGCTCAAAACTATGGCGCAAATCAGTATGATAGAGCAAAAAAGGGAGTTAGGATTAGTGCATTGATGTCTCTAGGATTGATAGCATTAATTAGTACAGTACTTTATTTTTGGAATGTGCCATTAGCGCATATACTTGTGAGTGATAATGAAGTAATAGTAATTGCTTCGCAAATATTTAAATTAATAGCACCTCTTTATATTTTTTATGTTCTAGGAACCGTTTTACCAGGAGCAATAAGAGGAATGGGAGAATCATTTAGACCTATGATTATTACTTTATTTGGTTCATGTGTATGTAGAGTTTTATGGGTACTATTTATAGTACCAATGTATCCTACATTGCTGGTTGTTTTAACCTGTTATCCAGTTTCATGGGCAATCACATCTATTATATATATAATTTATTATAAGATTTTTATATTTAAAATAGATAATAAAAAATTAATTGAAATTATGCACGGATGTTAATAAATATTTAAGAGAGTTTTAAAATAATTAGAAAAAATTATTGATAAAATAATATTAATAGTCAAATAATAAAAAGGAGATTTTTATGAAAAAGAAAGCAAAAATAATTAATGTTATTATATTAATAATAGTAACTGTAATACTAGCAGGTGCAATAGTTATAAAGATAGTTATACCTAAGTTGATTGAAACAGGAAAAATTGAGTATCAAAATAAGAATTATAAAGAAGTTGTGGAGGTTATAGATAATCAGCTGAAAGATATTGATATGGATAAAGTTATAGAAAAGTCAGATCTAATTCTAGAAAAAAATATTCTTGAACTTCAAAATAGTGTGTCTAATGGAGAAATAACTTATAAAGATATCACTGCATTATATCTATATAGAATAAAAAAGTTTGATCAAACAAAGGAAGGATATAATAGTATTATTTCAATAAACCCAAAAGCTATTGAACAGGCTAATAAATGTGATGAAAATGAAAATACTGAAAAAAATTTATTATATGGAATCCCGGTTACGCTAAAGGATAATATCAATACAAATTTTTTGCCTACAACAGGAGGTAGCGTTGCATTAAAAGAATTTGTACCCAAAACAAATGCAGAAATAGTGGATAATTTATTAAATGATGGTGCAATAATTCTTGGTAAAAACAATATGTCTCAGTTTGCGAATTTTATGTCTATAAAAATGCCAAGTGGTTATACTGATTTAAAGGGACAAAATTTAAATCCATATGGAAAACTTAATATAACCACATATGGATCTTCTTCTGGGTCTGCAACTAGTGTAACAGCTAATTTTAGTGCAGTTAGCATTGGAACAGAAACAACAGGTTCAATAATTGCACCAGCGAGTATTCAAGGAGTAGTTGGATTTAAACCATCTATTAGTAAAATTGAATCTAATGGAATAATTCCATTAGCACCATCTTTGGATGTAGCGGGACCTATAACAAGAAACGTTTTAGATGCAGCTATAACATATAATTCTATTTCAACTGACAAAATAAATTTAGAAGCTCTTGAAAAAAATTATGCAGAGGGTATGAAAATCATTATGTTAAAAGAAGATAAAAATACTATACTTGGTAAAGAGATAATTAAACAATTAGAAAAAATGAATTGTAATATTACCTTTAAAGAATCGAATTTAGATAAATTAAATAATTTTGATATTTTGGTAAAAGAGTTTAAAGAGAGTTTAAATTCTTATTTGATAGAGTTTGATGCACCATATAAAAGTTTGGATGAAATAGTAGAATTTAATAGCCGAGATTTGCCCAATAGAGCTAAATATGGACAGGACTTATTGGAAATGAGTAACGCTGGAAATAAATTAGAAAAATCTGAAATTGAAAATAGAATAAAAAGTGCTAAGATTACGTTAGATAAGTTTATTGGAGATGCAGATGCTTTTATATTTGCAGATAATGAAGGTGCGATTTTATCATGTATGGCAGGTGCACCAGAAGTTACGATTCCATTGTGTATAAATGAAGATGGAATGCCACACGGATTAACAATAGTGACAAAAACTAATATGGATGAAAAAGCAATAAAGATAGCATTTAGTCTAGAACAAAATATAAATAAAAGAATTGCACCAGTAATTAAGTAATTTTGAATATAAAGTTTATAATAGGATATATAATACTATAGATTACTTTTAAAGAGGGGGATTTATATGGATGATTATAAATTTTGTCAAAGTTGTGGGTATCCAATGAAAAAAGATTCAGATGGAGGTGGAACCGAAAAAGATGGTTCAATTAATAAAAAATATTGCCATATGTGTTATAAAGATGGTGAATTTTTAACTCCAAAAGAAATAGATTCGGCTAAAAAAATGCAAAAATTTTGTATAGAACAGATGAAAAAAAGCGGGATGAATAGTTTTGTTGCGTGGTTAGCAACAAGAGGGATACCTAAATTAGAACGTTGGAAAAAATAATAATTAGTTAGAAATAATAATTTGATTAAAATAAGCATCTTGAATTTTCAAGATGCTTATTTTTAGTTTGCTTGATATTTTACGTTTTTGTTAATAAAAAATACCTTTAAATAAATGTATTTTTTGAATATTCTAAAAGACGATAAATCGCTTGAAATACAAATTTATTGTAGGATATATATATGTCATAAATAGAAATAGAATTAGCAAAAAAGAAATTCTATTTTATGGGTTGAAAATTGAAAATAATATGTTAAAATTGATTAAACAAGTTAATCAGATTGTTTGATATATAACAAACAATCAACCGCAAAACTATGGGGGTGATAACATAAATAAAAGTAAATAAGTTTGTAATAGTAGTTGGCTAGGAAATTATACATAAAAAAATATTGAGGTGAATAAAATGGGTGAGAGGATTAAGTCATTAATAAAAGATTTACCAATACTTACATTAGGTATGTTTATTGGAGCGTCAGCGGTACATTTCTTTTTAATTCCAAGTAAATTAATTATTGGTTCTATCACAGGTTTGTCAATAGTACTAAATTTACTAACATCAATATCAGTTCCAGTTTTAATATTTATTATAAATACTTTTTTGTTGATTTTATCATATTTTTTAATAGGAAAAGAATTTGGGATAAAAACGGTTTATGCAGCACTGATATTATCGCCTATGCTTTCATTATTACAAAAAATATGCCCAATGGAGCAATCGTTAATGCAAGATCAATGGCTGGACCTTTTATGTTTTGTGTTAATTTTAAGTTTGTCACAAACAATTCTATTTAGAAGGAATGCATCTACTGGGGGTTTAGATATTATTGCCAAGATAGTAAATAAATTTTGTCATATTGATTTAGGAGCTTCTGTTTCAGTTGCAGGAGCACTTATTTGTTGCACGGCAATTTTAGTTTATGATGTAAGAACAGTGATTGTAGGCTTGATTGGAACATATTTAAATGGATTGATATTAGAACATTTTATGATAGGATTTAACGCAAGAAAAAGAGTTTGCATTATTTCAAGTGAATATAAAAAGATACGTAAATTTATTGTTGAAGATATGCATAGAGGAGCAACTTTGTACCCTATCAAAGGTGGGCTAGATATTGAAGATAAATTTGAGATTGAAAGTTTAATGACTAAAAATGAATTTTCATATCTTATGGAATATATTAAAAATGAAAAAATAGAAGCATTTATAACGGCAGGAACTGTTAGTGAAATTTATGGAAACTTAGGAATTAAGGGAATTAAAAGCAAGCCTAAGGTTTTACTAAAAGATAAGAAAGAAAAAAATTTTTCTATCCACAAGCTTAATATAGCTAAATAAATTTATTATCAAAATAGCCTTTAGAAAATTTCGAAAGGCTATTTTATATATTGCTTGATTAGTAGAGCAAAAAAATTTAAAGCCTATCTTTATAATTGTTTCATAAAACAAATATTAGAATCATAATATTTATAATTAAGTTCTTTTGCAATATCAATTTCATCTTTTCTTTCTGAATAAAGAAATATAGATGAAAAACCTTTTTCATCACTGATTTTAGATAGAGCACTCATTAATTCACTTTTGATTTTTTTCGATTCAGCTTCTAACCCACAAATTTCTATTGAATTATCTTTGTATATTTGAGCTTCAATATAACCCTTTATAGTTTTATCAAAATAACCTAAAATAATGAATTTATCAAGGTTATTTTTTAGTCTTTCAGTTGTCCAATAAGTATCCTCATCAATAAATTTATTCATATATAAATATATTGCATCTTCATTAGTTTGATTAAGATAATCTATCTTACTAGAAAAGAAACCATTTGAATAATCTTCTAATTTATATAATTGAGCATCTTCAAGTTGTTCAAAATCCCTTGATAGAAAGAAATTATTATAGTTTAAATGTTCCTTTGCATTATTGGTATACATTTTATAGTCTCTAAAATTTTCTTTAAAATAATTTAAAAAGTTAGATGCAACCAAATCATAATTATTTAATGCATATATACCTCTAATTAATTGAAGATACTTATCTTCTGGAATCCAGAAAAATGCTGTAAATCCAATTAATTTGTCTTTATCATACATTAATAAAATATCTCTTTCTTTTTCAATAATATCACGGGTATAGGCAACTTTAATTTTTTCAATTGAATCATTTGCTAAAAAAGGCCTGCAGCGTTCAGTTTCAATTTTATTTTTTGTGTATGCAAATTCTGCGATTAAATCTAAATCATCAAGTGTACATTTAAGTATTTTCATAGTAGGTGTCTCCTTTAAAACAATTACTTAGTTAAGGGAAAATATATAACATAGCAATTGTTAATACAGCCACTATAAACAAAAATATTTTCTCCCATTTCAATATGTTCATTAAAAGTTAAATCTGGAATAAATAATTTTATAGAAGTTCGTTTTTTACCTAGTAGTGTTTTACCTTCCTTTATAGGGTTTTGGTGAAAAGAATTAACTTCTTCTACAAAATTACTAATTTGAAATTGATTTGCCAAATGATCCATAGGTTTAGTTCCATCAATATAGGTTAAATTATCAGGATTTTTAAACCATTCAATATTCATATAATACCTCCTTAGTTAGTAGATATATGTAGTTTATAATATTATACATTAAAATTAATTAATAAACTTACTTATTTGGGAGTGAAAATAAATTTATTTAATATATATTATTAAAATTTATGCTAGACTAGCGAGCATAAATTTAATGTAGTAAAATAATAGTAATATTATTTAAGGAGTGACAAAATGAAACAACTTACTGTTACAGCAGCAATTTTAATAAATAATAATCAAATTCTTTGCATGCAAAGAGATAAGGCAAAATATGATTATATAAGTTACAAATTTGAATTTCCGGGAGGAAAGTTAGAAGAAGGTGAAACAAATGAAAAATGCCTTTCAAGAGAATTAGCCGAAGAAATGGGAATTGAAATTGAAATTAAGGATACAAATTACTTTATGACTATAGAACATAATTATCCGGATTTTAGTATTAAAATGCATAGTTATATTATTGTGGTACCAAGTAGAAATTTTATTATGAAAGAACATATTGATGCTAAATGGTTAAATGCAAACGAATTAGAATCTTTAGATTGGGCAGAGGCAGATAAGCCTATAGTAAAAGAACTTAAGAGGAAATTTAAATGATAGCAGATTATATTAAACAAAGTTTAAATACTGGATTTATAGATTATAGAGAACATTCATTGGAGCATTATAGACCTAAATTAATAATTAATGACCATAAAATGGGGCAAAAGGTTTCAACTAGTTTAATTCATGAACTAAAAACATGCGATGAGTTTATGTTTTCGGTAGCATTTATTACCTATGGTGGACTTATGGCGCTTATGAATACACTTGAAGAACTTGAAACTAGAGGAATAAAGGGTAAGATTATTGCATCTCAATATTTAAATTTTACAGAACCTAAAGCGCTTGAAAAACTACTATCTTTTAAAAATATAGAATTAAGAATGGTAGTAGATCAAGCACATCATGCTAAGGGATACATATTTAAGAAAAAAGATCATTATAATATGATTGTAGGAAGTAGCAATTTAACTCAAAAAGCTATAAGTGTAAATCAAGAATGGAATGTAAAACTATCATCAGCAGATAAAGGTTCATTTATAGTAGAAACATTAAGCGAATTTAATAAAGTATTTAATAGTGGAATAGAAGTTACGGCTAAATGGATTAAAAACTATGAACAAATTTACAATAAAATAAGAAAAAGTCAACATAAAGTAAATAAAGAAATTATTGAACTTAAAATTGGAGAAAATCAAATTATTAATCCTAATAAAATGCAGCTTAAGGCACTAGAAGGGCTTGAGAGTATTAGAAATAGAGGAGAAAATAAAGGATTGTTGATATCGGCAACTGGAACAGGTAAAACGTTTTTGGCTTGTTTTGATATTGCAAAAGTTAATCCAAATAGAGTTTTGTTTTTGGCGCACAGAGAACAAATTTTAGATCAATCTATAGAGAGTTTTAAAAAAGTATTGGGAAGAGATATTGACTGTGGTAAAGTATGTGCTAAATTAAGAGAATTAGATAAAAAATACGTTTTTTCAACAATTCAGACATTATCAAAGGATGAAAATTTGAAAAAAATAACTAAAGATTATTTTGATTATATTGTGATTGATGAAAGTCATAAGGTTGGAGCAAAAAGTTATCAAAAGATATTGTCTTATCTAGAGCCTAAATTTCTATTAGGGATGACGGCTACGCCAGAGAGAACAGACGACTATAATATTTGTGAAGATTTTAGTTATAATATTGCATATGAAATTAGATTGAAACAAGCCATGGAAGAAGATATGCTTTGTCCATTTCATTATTTTGGAATAACTGAAATAATGGTAGATGGCAATCAAATAGATGAAAAATCAAATTTTTTGAGACTTACAAGTAAAGAAAGAATTGAACATATTATAGATAGAATCAAATTTTATGGACATCAGGGTAGAAATACTAAGGGATTAATATTTTGTAGTAATAATAAAGAAGCAGATACTTTATCAGAAGAATTTAATAAAAGAGGATATAAAACTATTTCGTTATGTGGTAAAAATAGTCAATCTGAAAGGGCGGAGGCAATAAATAGATTAGAAAGTGATGATGATTTAGTGAGGCTTGATTATATTTTTACTGTGGACATTTTTAATGAAGGAGTAGATATTCCAAGTATAAATCAAATTGTTATGTTAAGACCAACTCAATCGGCAATTGTTTTTGTTCAGCAACTAGGGAGAGGACTTAGGAAAATAGCTGGGAAAGAGTATGTGGTTGTATTAGATTTTATTGGTAATTATCAAAATAATTTTATGATACCAATAGCATTATCAGGGGATAGAAGTTTTAATAAAGATAATATTAGGAAATTTATTTCTGAAGGAAATAGAATAATTCCAGGTTGTGCGAGTATTAACTTTGATGAAATTGCTAGAAAAAAAGTGTATGAAGCTTTAGATTCTGCTAACTTTAAAAAAATTAAGTTTATCAAAGAACATTATCAAAATTTAAAATATAGATTAGGAAGAATTCCATCACTTATGGATTTTGAAAAATATGAAGCTATGGATATTGGGTTAATATTTGGACATGAAAAAATAAGGAGTTATCATGAATTTTTAAATAAAAATGAGAAAGATTATTTAATTAAATTAAATTATGATGAGGAAAAGTATATTGAGTTTATTTCATATAAAATAGCTTTAGGCAAAAGGCCACATGAACTTATTGTATTAAAAGGAATTCTTAAAGATATAGAAAATTTGAAAATCTATTTAAATAGTGAGTTAAATAAATTAGGTATAAAAAGCGATAATAAAACTTATAAAAATGTTTTAAATGTATTAAATCAAGAGTTTGCTACAGGGTCTAGTAAAAAAACCTATAAAGAATGCAAAATACTTGATAAGAATTTTTGTGTATCTGAAAAGTTTAAGAATTATTTAAAAGATAATATTTTTTACAAAATGGTTTACGATCTAGTAGAATTAGGGCTATATAGAAATAAAAAATATTATGGAGATAATTATTTAAATACAAGTTTTCAGTTATATCAAAAATACTCATATGAAGATGTGTGTAGACTTTTAGAATGGGAAAAAAATATAGTTTCATTAAATATAGGCGGTTATAAATTTGATAGTAAAACAAATACATTTCCTATATTTATTAATTACAATAAATCGGAAGAAATTAGTGATTCAATAAAATATGAAGATAAATTTTTGTCTACATCAACAATAAGAGCAATATCAAAAGCCAAGAGAACATTAGAATCGAAAGATATAAAAATTGCATATTCTGCTAAAAAGAATAATACTAGGATGGAGCTATTTGTGAGAAAAAATAAAGATGATAAAGGAAGTAAGGAATTTTATTATCTTGGAAGAATTAATACAACTGGAGAACCTAAACAAATAAAAATTGCAAAAACAAATTTTGATGCTGTGGAAATTAATTACAAATTGAACAATCCATTGAGAGATGATTTATATGGATATTTAACAGATAATATATAGATAATGTCAAAAGAAAAACTCTTATTTACTAAAATGATAAATAAGAGTTTTTTATTTTAATTTATATTATTAAGCGTATAAGTTTTAGAGGATTTTTTAGAAATAATAAATCCATATACTAATAAACCATTTGTAATAATTGTTTGTAATATGCCAATAATATTTGGAGAGATTAAGTTATTTAGCGAAGGAATAGTAATAACCAAAAATCCTTGAAATAATAAAATACCTAATAATGCATTTGATAGTTTAGCTTTATAAATTGACGCACCTCCGACTAAAAGCATTACTGAGGGAAGAATATTTGTTGACATATGAGAACCATAAGTATTTAAAAAACCAATGTTTTGTAATGAAATTATTTGTCCCCATGCGGCAAAAATAGTTGAAAGCATTATAGCTGTAACTCTTATTTTACGATTTGAGGAGTTGCTAGAATTATCTTTATTAAATGATAAATTTTCTATTTTCTTTCCAAGTTTTGATAAATTAAAGAATTTATTATAAAGCGCAAAACTTAGGATTAGCAAACCAGTTATAACTGGGAAATTAAGAGTTCTTAGTGATAAAAGATTATTTGGTAATATATTAAAAAATAATATTAAAAAAGAAAATAATATTAAAAGGAATAGAGATACTATTTTAAAGATTAAGATAGTATTTATTTTAATATTTTTTTTGTAAAATTTATATAGATTATATAAAAGGGCTAAAAAACTAAAAATTATAATTACTACTAAAAAATTTATTTGAAGAATATTATCTAAGGAGTTAGAAAATATATTGTCTAAAGGAATACTGTTAACTAAACCAATACCTTGATTTAGCAAATATTGCTTGGAAAATGGAATAATAAATCCAACTAAATTAAGTAGTATTAATAAATATAATCCATTTGCTAGATAACCTAAAAATAGAGAGGTAATCATTTCGTGTCCCTTAGCTTTATTAATAATAAGCCCAGATAATATTCCTAAAATTAGAGAGATTAATGTTGCAAATAGAAAAGCAACTAAGAGTCCTGAAAAATCAGAAAGTCCTTTATTTAATGCAATTAGAAGTCCAATTTGACCAGACATAGCACCAATTACAATTCCAAAATTCAAACCTAAACCTGCTTTAATTGGAATCAAAAGAGCTAGAACAAAAAAAGAATATTGAATAAATTTGTTGATAAGTTCTTTGGTATAAAAATATGGAGTTTGAGTGTTTAGAATTAATCCTACTAGAATAAGTAAGAAAAATACTATGGTAATTATGTTTTTGCGTAAAAAATTAGCAATAGAAAATTTTTTGACATTTTGATTCATAAAACCACCCCTATAATTAGAATAATATTTAATATATGTAAATTATATCATTTAAGTTTATTAAGTTACAGATTATTTTAAGCTAGATATTGGATTAATACTATCTTTATTGTGCAAGATAAGAGAGGTTTTATAATTAAAAATAATGTATAATTTTATAGGGAGGTAAAACTATGGAATGGATAGAAAGATTAAATAATGCAATTAGGTATATAGAAGAAAACATTTTAGAAGATATTAGTATTGAAGAGATTGCTAAAATTGCAGGTTGTTCTACATATCATTTTCAAAGAATTTTTTCATATATGGCCAATATACCATTATCTGAATATATTAGGCGGAGAAAAATGTCATTAGCAGCGGTTGATCTGCAAAATAGAGAAAATAGAGTTGTAGATATATCTATGAAATATGGATATAATTCACCTACTGCTTTTAATAGGGCATTCAAAAAAGTACATAATATTGCACCTTCACAAATAAAAAATAGTGGACAACAAATTAAAGCGTTTTTACCAATAAGTTTTTCTATTTCAATAAAAGGTGATATTGCAATGAATTATAGGATTGAAGAAAAAGAATCATTTAGGGTTATAGGTGTATCAAAATCATTATATAATGAAATAGAGAAAAATTTTGAAATCGTACCTAAAATGTGGGAAGAAGAAGCTAAAAAAGGAACAATACAAAAACTTGCATTAAGAATGGAGGGAGATCCAAAAGGATTGTTAGGAGTTAGTGCATGTAATAAGGTAGATGAATGGAAATATTTTATTGCAGTATCAAATAATGATGCAAACGATAATTTTTTTGAAAAATTAATTATTCCTAAATCGACATGGGCAATTTTTGAAGGCAGTGGAAACGCAAAAGATATTCAACAATTAGAACAAAGAATTGTAACAGAGTGGTTACCTACTTCAGGATATGAATATTCAAATGCACCTGATATAGAAGTCTATATGAGTGAGAATATAAAAGATATGAGATTTGAAGTTTGGATTCCAGTAAAAAAAAGGGAGGATTAAAATGGTTCATTTAGTTTATTGTGATAATAAAGAAAAAGTTTTGGGAAAAATTTTAGATGGTTCTAAAACAATGATTATTAGAGCGGCGGCGGGTAGAAAAATACCACATAGTAGGGTTTTTAAAGATGAAATTCTGTATTTTATGGAGAAAGGGACAGCGAAAATAACAGCAAAAGCAACAGTTAAATCAGTTCAGAATCATACTAAATTATCAGAGGAAGAAATAAATGAAGTTTTGTGTATAAATCAAGATAAACTTAATTTGTCTGAAAAGCAGAAAAAAAGATGGCATAAAAAATGTATGTGTTTAGTTGAATTTGAAAATGTATTAAGTTTTGAGCCTCTTTCTTTTGAACGTCAAGGTAATATGGATGATTGGTTAATAATTGATAAAATCGAAGATGTATTAGTTGGGACAAGCATTCCTTATAATTATAGTAAATCAAAGCTAAAATAATATTATACTATATTGATCTTGGGGGTGATATTTTGAATTTCGATAAAAAGAAATGGAATCAAGATTTAAAGAATTTAAGAAATATAATAAAAAAGGAAGATACTTTTAATA
>Ga0193953_1000392_pt1 | contig 24373 bp, 20 predicted proteins | sample BB_4_MG_FD_140325 | JGI IMG/M metagenome (GOLD analysis project Ga0193953, IMG submission 140325) | Microbial mat bacterial communities from the Broadkill River, Lewes, Delaware, United States - BB_4_MG | ecosystem: Environmental > Aquatic > Freshwater > River > Microbial mats | place: USA...
CCAGGGCCTATATTGAGTGCTGGCAACCATTTGCCTTCACGCCAGGTGCTTTGGTGAATGTCCTCGTAAAATAAGCCATCCGGGGTTGTGTAACTTCCCGTGCCTTGTCGGTTGGATGTGAATACCAATAGCGACTCATCGGCTGATAATACCGGACTGTGCTCGTCAAATTCACTGTTAACCGCCTGCCCTAAATTGTTAATTCGAAACTGAACCGGATTGGCTTTTAGTTGAATGGCATTTTGACTGTAGCTTATTTCCTGGTTCACTTTTTTGAGAATCTCTTTTTGTTTGGCTGATATTTTATCTTTTAGTTCCAGTAAAATCTCTAAGGCTTCATCGAATCGATGGTTCAAATGATAGGCCTGAGCTAAATAAAAGCGAGCCTCAATAGCATTGTCATTTCGCCGGTCAGTTAAGGGATAGGCTTCTGATGCCTTGGTTAGAAATGGAATTGCATCATCTGCTTTATAATCCATGTTTAAATAACAGATGCCCTGCTGTAGCTGTAAGTAAGAATTATTGGGGTACTTTATAAGTAAGTTGGAAATTTCATCAGAAGCCTCCCGGTAACTTTCTTGATTAACATATTCTATGATTTTGAGGAGTTCTTTCTTTTTCGGTTTTTTTTGCGCCGAAGAGGTATGTACTGTCATTATGCACAGCGCTAAAAGTACAATTGCTACTTTCATTTTTATAAAGGCCAATTAGTGGGTTGTTGTTTTTTTTCAAGTCGATTAACCGCAACAATTTACTAAAAAAAAATTAGGCAATAATTGAAAAATGTGATTATTCTGTAATTATGCCAGGGCATTGGAGTGAATCTGGGTTAATTGACCTTTGCCGTAGGAGTTTTGGCTGCATAAAATAAAAGACTGATCAGGAGATAGAAAGCTAAAAAAAGCGTGGTCTGCTTTTTTTTCAATGAAACGAATCATTTGAGCAATATTCAGATTTGCCAAGTCGAAAATGACCATTGTTTTTTTTGATAGTTGAACGCTCAGCGTCTCATTCAAATCATCTGGATGGATGAATTGAACATTGAAAGTAGCCGGATAGAGTTTCTGAATTTCGATCTCTGTATATATCGATTCAGAAGTTGAGCAAAATAGAATGGTTTGGTAACGCTTTAGGTTCTTTTGTTGAATTAGATGTCTTAATTTTCGAAATGGTAGGTTGATGACTGAAATACCGGTGGCAAAATAAATGCCAGCCTTAACGAATAGCGCCGTTAAAGCAGAGAATGCATGCTTAAAGTGAAGTTGGTAAAAAATCCACATGGAATGATAAAAGTGGTAGGCTAGTTTCGTATTCATTGGCGTACTTTCACCTTTAAAATGAATAATGGGCAGCGTACCTATGTAATAATTTTCATCCCCTTGTTGACTGAGCCGATAGGATAAATCAATATCTTCACCATACATGAAAAATGATTCGTCAAATGCATGTGTCTTTTTCAGAAGATCTTTTCGAAAGGCCATGAAAGCACCAGAGAGAATATCAGATTGCTGTGCTTCATTCTCATTTAAATGACCTTGGTAGTATTTAGCATATCGGCGGGATTTCGGAAATAGTTTTGCCAGTCCGGTTAGTTTAAATAGAGAGGTTCGTGGGGTGGGTAAGCCGCGTTTCGATTCTCTAAGGTATCTTCCTGATCCATCTATCATTTTTACCCCCACAGCTGCCGCTTTCGGACGTTCATGGTAGAATTGGATAATTTCACGAAAGGTGTTTTCGCCAATAATGGTATCCGGATTCAGTAGTAGTATGATTTTTCCGCTTGCCTTATGAATGGCCTGATTATTAGCTGCTGAAAAACCAACGTTTTGGGTGTTGGCAATAAGGTGAACATCCTGAAAATTACTGCGGATCATGTCAATTGTACCATCGCTGGAGGCATTGTCAACAATGATAATTTCACTTGAGATGCCTTGGGCAGATTTATTGACAGAATATAAGCAAAGCTTGAGAAATGCTTTTGCATTATAACTGACAATAATAATTGAGATGTCTTTCTGAGTATACCCTGATTGATCCATGTTTAGTCACTTCCTGTTCTTTCCCAGCAATCAAACGATCCACTCTTCTAAATATTGTAAGTGCAACATCACTCCTTGCAAAACAAGTATTTCATGAAGCCACAAAAAGTACGTCGTTCAGCTTTTGCGTAGCGGGCTGCATAGTCCGATTTTTCTTTGCCGGAGGCGTCACTGTTAATCATTTGCCACATTTCACCCCAGCCGATAAAACCACCAATATTACGGTCATCAATAAACAGGTCGGCATTCACTTTCCGGCTGATGGAATCATCAAATATTTCTTCCGGAAAACTTTTATTGATCGCATAAAACTCCAAACCATTTTTTCGACAATACTCTACGGCCTCGTCCAGTTCTTTGCCACTTCGAAAGGTCCACATAATAAGCAGGTGTCCTTTTTTCTGAAGGGCTTTCAAGGTTTCAAAGGCAAACAGCTTTTCCTTGCCGATGGCCGGGTAACGATGTTCCACAATGGTACCGTCAAAATCTACTGCAATAACCATATTTAAGCGTGTTGTGAGTGTTTGGTAACATCAGAGGGATCTATCTCCAGGTCCTTTAGAATAGCATTCTTTCGGGGAAAGCTAATGAGCAATGCCAGGTATAGAATTCCAAAAATTGATAGATAATTTAATTGTGCCGTGGTGATATAAGCCAGAAGGCTTAGCAAAGATAAGCCCTCCAGAGTAATGATTTTTATGAAAAAAGCAGTGCGGTACTGCAGAAGCTTTTGTGCTGATCCCAGGTCTCTGTCAATGTGTTTCACCTTGCGGGAGTGAAACATATAACTGGCCGGGATGCCTGCTAATGCGAGAATCAGGAGGAGTGACCGTAGGTTACTTTCATAACTCATGCTAACCTCATAGGCTTTCCCATGCAAGGTGACATAGAAGAGCGAAATAGCCCCAAAGATCAATAATACCAAGGCAATGGTGAAAAATAAAAATTTGATCTGTCGAAATATTTGATGTGGTTTCATAATTATTACAAGGTGTTTTCAAAAGGTAAACGGTTGACCAGTGAGCGCCCCAGGGTAACTTCGTCGGTGTATTCCAATTCATCACCCACCGAAACGCCCCGTGCTATGGTGGTCATCTTTACCTCGTGCCTGGATAATTTTTTATACAGGTAAAAATTGGTTGTATCCCCTTCCATGGTGGTGCTTAAGGCAAAAATCAATTCCGATACGTCACCGGCTTTTACTTTTTCCTCCAAAGGGCCAATGGTCAAATCATCTGGTCCAATGCCATCCATCGGCGAAATAACACCGCCCAACACGTGATAGATGCCCCCAAATTGTTGGGTGTTCTCAATGGCCATCACGTCCCGTATATTTTCCACTACACATATTAAGCTGTGATCGCGGTTTTTATCCGCACAAATATTACAAACATCGCTATCGGATATGTTGTGACAGCTGGTGCAATATTTAATTTCTTCACGCATCAGGCGCAAGGTGTCCGAAAAACGAAAAACCATTTCCTTGTCCTGTTTTAGTAGATACAGCACTAACCGCAAGGCCGTTTTTTTTCCAATACCCGGAAGTTTCGAAAACTCATTAACGGCACTTTCCAGCAATTGTGAAGGAAAAGTTGATGGGGTCATACGTGATTTTTTTATTAGTCCCCAAAGGTAATAATTTATCCCGTAACCAAATTCTGATTATGGGTGCATAGTGCTTGGTGCATAATGAGCTCCTTGCTCATGAATGAATAGAATTATGAATTGTCTTTCTTACTTCGTACTTTGGCCTACGGACTTTAGGCTCCAGGACTATCAACCTTTTTCACCTCCACCTTTTCCATTATCTTTGAATCATTAAAGTCTATTCATATGAGTCCTGCATTTATAGCTACTATCATTATAGTTTATTTTTCGGTGTTAATTCTGATCTCCTGGCTGACAGGTCGGAAAGCCGATAATGATGCCTTTTTCAGAGGTAATAAAAAATCACCGTGGTACATCGTGTCCATTGGTATGATTGGTGCTTCACTGTCAGGAGTCACCTTCATCTCTGTTCCCGGATGGGTGGGAAGTACAAGTATGACCTATATGCAGATGGTCTTGGGCTATTTTTTAGGTTACCTGGTTATTGCCCACATCTTATTACCGCTATATTACCGCCTTAACTTGACTTCTATTTATACCTACCTGGAGGAGCGCTTTGGATTTTGGTCCTACAAATCCGGAGCTGTTTTGTTTTTACTATCACGTACTGTTGGAGCGGCGGCCCGTTTATATATTATGGCCAGTGTGCTGCAGGTGGCTTTGTTCAATGAACTCAATGTACCTTTCGAAGCCACAGTATTGGTAACCATCATGCTGATCTGGCTCTATACTTTTAGAGGGGGAATTAAAACCATCATCTGGACCGATACCCTTCAAACACTTTTTATGCTCACCAGTGTGGGGATTACGATTGTGGTGATCAGTCAAAGTATGGACCTTTCGTTTTCAGGTGTTGTGAACACCATCAGCGAGAGTTCGTTCTCGAAGATCTTTGAGTTTAGCGATTGGTCGTCTAAACAGCATTTTGTGAAGCAATTTATTTCCGGTGCCTTTATAACTATTGTGATGACTGGTTTAGATCAGGACATGATGCAAAAGAACCTCTCCTGTAAAAATCTAAAAGAAGCGCAGAAAAATATGCACTGGTATGGTTTTGCTTTTATTCCGGTCAATTTATTATTTCTGGGATTGGGAGCACTTTTATACTTGTACGCGGCTCAACAAGGCATTGCCATTCCTGAAAAAGCCGATGATTTGTTTACAGTGATTGCCATGAAAGGGCATCTGCCTCAGATTGTCGGGGTCTTTTTTGTATTGGGATTGGTAGCTGCAGCCTATTCCAGTGCCGACTCCGCATTGACCTCACTCACCACCTCTTTTTCGGTAGATATTTTAGGCGTCTCACATCAATCCGCTTCCCGTGCTAAGCGTACACGTCTGGCGGTGCATGTTGGATTTAGTTTGTTGTTAGCCTTGGTGGTTTTGTTGTTTAATGTGTTTAATAAAGGGAGCATTATCAGTACCATTTTTAACCTGGCCGGATATACCTACGGTCCGCTTTTGGGATTATATGCTTTTGGTTTATTTACAAAGTGGAAAGTGAATGATGTGTGGGTACCTCTTGTAGCCATTTTGGCCCCTGTTATGACCGGTGTTATTGATTACAACGCCGTTGAATGGTTTGGTGCAGCAATGGGATTTGAAAAGTTGATTTTAAATGGAGCGATTACTTTTATTGGTTTATTGATTTTATCGGAATTTATGAATAATGCTCAATTTCAAAAATGCAAGTGGTACATAATTGTGAAAGCGATAAGCCGAATTATAAGTTTGTTCAGGTAGGGGGCTTTCACTGTTAAAGGATTTTTAATCTCTTCAAGAGATTATAAGCAACTCTTTGGTGGCCGTTAACCGCAAATGTGGTGATAAGTTAAAATTCCACCCTCAAACCCCTGCCAGGACAGGTGAAGGAGCGCCAGGACGACATAGAAATGGACAGGATGGAATAACCCCTTAGCAGGACGACTCCAGCCTCCACAGCTCCGGTTTATTTGTTGCCAGGGCGGCCTTTTTTTCAACAGGACGACCTTGTTAGCTGGCAGGATAATGAAGATTCTAACAGGAGAGGATGAAAATGAACAGGCTGCGTTTTAAAGAATGCTCAAGTCATCTAAAAAAGAGGTTCATCCGAATAACGCGTACCTATAATTTAAAAAGATGAATATTAAACTACCAGGCTTGTATAGAATTGGCTCCAAATGTATGGAGTGGCCTCACTAACGTAGTCGGGGCCCCATGGTTTTGAAATCAGGCAAATTTCTGAAGAGCCAAAAAAGAAAAATATTCACAGGTAAATGGGATCCTTTTGTGATGGAAAAGTACATCTATTTTTCAGTGAATGAACACTTCCTTTGATGATGCCAAAAGATTGTGTTATTTTTGCATCCCGAAAGTGGTAGAAACCTGAAAATTATTATTTGTGAGTTCAGATTCGAGATACAACCTGCGTGGCGTTTCTGCATCCAAAGAAGATGTACACAACGCTATCAAAAACATTGATAAAGGCGTTTTTCCTAAGGCTTTTTGTAAAATTGTCCCCGATATTTTGGGTGGCGATCCGGAGTATTGCAACATCATGCATGCCGATGGGGCCGGTACAAAATCGTCATTAGCCTACCTGTACTGGAAAGAGACCGGTGACGTGTCTGTGTGGAAAGGCATTGCACAAGATGCCATTATCATGAATGTAGACGATCTGTTGTGTGTCGGGGCAACTGAGAATATTTTGGTTTCATCCACCATCGGACGTAACAAGAACCTGGTACCTGGTGAGGTGATTGCTGCCATTATTAGTGGGACGGATGAATTATTGGCCGAACTGCGGGAAATGGGTATCAGCATCTTCCCAACTGGTGGGGAAACAGCCGATGTAGGTGATTTGGTGAAAACCATCATCGTGGATAGTACTGTGACTTGCCGTATGAAACGCAGCGAAGTCATCTCCAATGATAATATTCGTCCGGGTGATGTGATTGTTGGTTTGTCTTCTTCAGGGCAGGCGACTTATGAAAAAGAATATAACGGAGGGATGGGAAGTAACGGTTTAACGTCTGCCCGTCATGATGTATTTCATAAGTACCTGGCTGAAAAATACCCGGAGAGTTTCGACGGGCAAGTGCCGGAAGAGTTGGTTTACTCCGGTAACTACAAATTGACCGATGCTGTGGAAGGATCACCTTTGGATGCCGGTAAATTAGTTTTGTCGCCAACACGTACCTATGCACCCGTAGTAAAAAAGATGTTGGACGAAATGCGGGCTGATATTCACGGAATGGTGCATTGCTCAGGTGGGGCGCAAACTAAAGTGATGCATTTTGTAGATAATGTGCACGTGATCAAAGATAATTTGTTTGAGGTGCCACCGTTGTTTAAGACCATCCACAAAGAGTCGGGTACCGACTGGAAAGAAATGTATAAGGTGTTCAACATGGGCCACCGTTACGAAGTATATCTGAGTCCCGAACATGCCGAACGCATTATCGAGATTTCAAAATCATTTAATATCGATGCCAAAATAGTTGGTCGCGTGGAAGCGCATGAAGGTACAAAACTGACCATCGAGAGTGAGTTTGGCACGTTTGAGTATTAATAAGACCATTATTTATTCTAATATCTAAAGGTCTATTATCTGTTTAATCATATGTCACAGGAAAACTCATTGCTTGAAAAACTGGAAGGTATTCGCCTTCGTTTTGAGGAGGTGTCGGAGCAAATCACAAATCCCGAAGTGATTGCCGATACTAAAAAGTACGTCAAGCTTAATAAAGAATATAAAGAGTTGGAGCGCGTGGTAGAAGCCCGTTCGCGGTTCAAAAATACCTTGGATAACATTGCCTCAGCCAAAGAAATCCTCAAAGAAGAAACCGATCCTGAAATGAAGGAGATGGCCAAAGAGGAATTGGATGAACTGGAAGAGCAATTACCGGGTATGGTGGAGGAAATCAAGTTGCTGTTGATTCCGGCCGATCCCCAGGATGCTAAAAATGCAGTGGTTGAAATTCGTGCAGGAACCGGTGGTGATGAAGCCAGTATCTTTGCTGGTGACTTGTTCCGCATGTATACAAAGTTTGCCGAGTCAAAGGGCTGGAAAGTGGAAGTGACCAATGCCAATGAAGGCACTTCTGGTGGTTACAAAGAAGTGGTGATGAACATCACCGGTAACCGGGTGTATGGCGTGATGAAATATGAATCGGGCGTGCACCGTGTACAACGGGTACCACAAACCGAAACACAGGGACGTGTCCATACTTCTGCTGCTACAGTAGCTGTATTGCCGGAAGCGGAAGAGTTCGACATTGAATTACGTACCGAAGATATTCGCAAGGATACCTATTGTTCCTCAGGACCAGGAGGTCAGAGTGTGAATACGACTTATTCAGCCATTCGTTTAACGCACATTCCTTCCGGTATTGTGGTGACTTGTCAGGATCAGAAATCCCAGTTGAAAAACCTGGATAAGGCGATGGTCGAGTTGCGTACCCGTCTGTATAACCTGGAGTATCAGAAATACCTGGATGAAATTTCATCTCAGCGTAAAACCATGGTATCCTCCGGTGACCGTTCGGCGAAGATTCGCACCTATAATTATCCACAAGGAAGGGTGACGGATCACCGTATTAACTTTACCTTGTATAATTTGCCGGCTATTATTGATGGTGATATTCAAGCCATCATTGATAAATTGGTGATTGAGGAGAATGCTGAGCGTTTGAAAGCAAGTGAATTGTAAAGAATCGATTGGGCTTGTTTTTCGTAATTGTTAAAAGGATCTTGTACCCGTTATTTTTATACAAAATGAAGGGGGAGAATAGTGAATTATCAATCGGCTAGCAGCTAAAGGCTAGTGGCTAATAACTAAAATATGACATCGCAGCAACTGTTTGAAAACATTCAAAAGAAAAAGAGTTTTTTGTGTGTGGGTTTAGATACCGATATCAATAAAATTCCTCGTTATCTGTTGGATACTACCGATCCTATTTTTGCTTTTAACAAGCAAATTATTGATGCCACACATGATGTGACAGTAGCCTACAAGCCCAACCTGGCGTTTTATGAAAGCCTGGGTGTGAATGGCTGGAACTCTTTGGAGAAAACTGTGAACTATTTGAAGTATAACTACCCTGATATTTTCATCATTGCCGATGCCAAGCGGGGCGATATTGGAAATACTTCTGCTATGTATGCCAAGGCTTTCTTTGATCACATGGAGTTTGATTCAGTGACAGTGGCGCCATATATGGGTGAAGATTCAGTGAAACCATTCCTGACTTATGTGGATAAGTGGGTTATTTTATTGGCGCTGACGTCCAATAAAGGAGCGGCTGATTTCCAATACATGACTGAGAATGATGAGCGTTTATTCGAACGTGTCATCAAGAAAAGTGCTGAGTGGGGTACTGAAGAAAATTTGATGTATGTGGTTGGTGCCACTAAAGCTGAGATGTTGGCAGATATTCGTAAGCTTATTCCAAATCACTTTCTGTTAGTACCAGGTGTAGGTGCACAAGGTGGTAGTTTGGAAGAGGTATCTAAAAACGGCATGAACGATAAATGTGGTTTATTGGTAAATTCCAGTCGTGGTATCATTTACGCAAGCGATGGTGAGGATTTTGCTGATAAAGCGCGGGAGGCAGCTATTGAAGTTCAAAAGCAAATGGAAGCACAATTGAAAGTTAAAGGATTGATCTAAGATAACAATCTCTATTGAGAGGGTGAATAACAAGGGTTTTGGTATTCACCCTCTGAATAAATAAGCTCAAGGCCGACATCACTGTCGGTCTTTTTTTGTGCTTCTTAAAAAAATGCAGTAATTTAATTAAGGTCAAAAAATGGGTATATGACTGAAGATTTACTGCACTATTTGTGGCAAAATAAATTGTATCATCCGGGAGAGTTGTTAACACAGGATCAGGATGTGCTGGAAATTATACATCCGGGAACACTTAATACGGATGCGGGTCCCGATTTCTTTAATGCGAAAATAAAAATTGGTGATACTCTTTGGGCAGGTAATGTGGAGCTGCATTTGCGGGAAGATGATTGGTTTCATCACAAGCATCATGAGGATTCAGCATACGATAATGTAATCCTTCACGTGGTTGATAAACCTTCTGGAGAGACCGTGACTTCTTCGGGGCGTAAAGTGCCTGTTTGGCGGCTTCAATATGGCGACCAGCTTTTTACGCGCTATCAGGCCCTCTATTTTAACGATCAATGGGTCGCTTGCCAGGATGAGGTGACTCTGATTGATGATTTTACTATTGACCGTTGGCTCGATCGCTTGCTGATTGAGAAACTGGAGGCGAAAAGCCGTCAAATTGAAAATTGGTTGCTTATGTCGGGAAATGATTGGGATCAGGTGTTTTTCATCATGCTGGCCCGGAGTTTTGGCTTTGGTGTAAATGGTCAGCCGTTTGAAATGATGGCCCGTCAAACACCTCTCAAGGTTTTACTAAAGCACAGTGACCATTTGTTTCAGTTGGAAGCTCTGTTGTTGGGACAGAGTGGATTTTTATCCAGTCTGAAACATACAGATGATTACACGGAACAACTATTAAAAGAATATTGGTTTTTAGCGCATAAATATCAATTATCACCCATTGAAAATCATTTGTGGAAATTTTTAAGATTGCGACCTTCTAATTTTCCAACCATTCGTTTGGTACAGGTGGCCGCTCTTATTTATCAATCACGCGGTTTATTTGACCGGCTTCATGCAAATCTGGACCTGGATAAAATATCAGCACTATTAGAGGTAGCACCTTCTGAATACTGGAGTTGTCACTACCGGCCGGGGTGTGTGAGTAAAGCAAATAAAATGAAAACTTTGGGGAAATACTCGCGGCAACTCATCATTTCTAATACGATTATTCCTTATTTATTTGTCTTTTATAGTAAACGAAATGATGAGAAAGGGAAGGAACGGGTTTTGGATATGTTGTATGATTTACAGCCTGAAAAAAATAGAATCATTGAAAATTGGCGAAAAATTGGTCTTAATGTCGATAACGAAGCTAAAGCTCAGGCATTGATTTTTCTGAAATATAACTATTGTAATCATAAAAAGTGCTTAAATTGCCACATCGGACATAAAGTACTTAGCAGATAGTGAAAAATCAATCGTTATACCATGAGACAATTCGGGCACTGGTAGTTGCTGCCGGCCTTCTTTTTTTAACCATTACCATTGGTTCAACCGGTTTTATGATCATTGAAGGCTACCGGCTTCTTGATGCTGTTTACATGACAGTTATTACCATGGCGACTGTTGGTTTTAGTGAAGTGGTGCCTTTATCGGATGTTGGTAAGCTTTTTACCATTTTTCTTATTATTTTTAGCTTAGGAATTTTTGGTTATGTAATCACCCAGGTGACACGTATTGTTTTCGAAGGGGTGTTGCATCAATCGTATAAAGAGTATCAGGTGAGAAAGAAAATTGTAAAACTTGAGGATCATGTGATTGTGTGTGGATATGGCCGAAATGGTTATCAGGCTTGTGTGGAATTAGCAGAGCATGGCGAGAAATTTGTTATTGTTGAAAAACGGGATAATGTGGTGGCACGCATTCTGGAAGAGCCTGAATTGCTTTATGTACAAGGCGATGCCAGTTCGGAAGAGGTGTTGGAAGTGGCACAAATCAGAAAAGCAAGAGCATTGATAACAGCTTTGCTAAACGATGCAGATAACATGTTTGTGGTATTGACGGCGCGGGAAATGAATCCAACCATTAAGATAATTAGCCGGGCCAGTGATTTTCGGTCTGATTCTAAATTGCGGCGCGCGGGTGCTACCAACGTGATTATGCCTGATCGGATTGGTGGTCAGCGTATGGCCAAATTAGTGACACAGCCTGATGTGGTTGAGTTTGTGGAGTATATCCTGTTGCAACGCTCACGTGATGTGCAGTTGTTAGAGGTGAGTTGCTCAAACTTGGCAGTCTGTAATTATAAGAAAACCATTCGGGAATTGAAGTTGCGTGAAAAATCGGGAGCTAATCTCGTAGGTATTAAAACCGCAGAAGGGGCCTATATTTTTAATCCATCTCCCGATATTGAGATTACCCCAGCTGACAAATTATTTGTACTGGGGACACCCGGTCAAATAGGCAAATTTCAGCAGTTATTGTATGTTCCTGAAGAGTCTTTAGGGCATGAAAATAGAGTGAGTTAGAATTTTGGATCACTTTTTGTATTAGTATGAAAACGCTTTTTATTAACCCAAATTATATAATTATGAACGCAAGAAAATTAGTTGGTATAAGTGTGTTGCTATTAGTGGCTCTGGTTGGTTTAGATAGTTGTAAATCGAAAGAGAAAACAGTTAGTAACAAAAATGAAGTAGGGAAAATTTTAGAAGCCCTTCCATGTGAAGATGCCGGACGGTCAGATAAAAAATTCTTCCGTGCCAGTGCCATGGCCACTTCTTCTGATTTAAGCCTGGCTAAGGAAAAAGCCCTGTTGAATGCCAAGCAGCGAATTGTTACCCTGATCAACTCAAATACAAAAACGGTGACCGATCGTTATGTAAATGAGCGTGAATTTGGAGATGCATCTGAGTTTGAAGCTAAATTTGAAAACCTGACACGCGAAGTGGCTGATGAAACCATTTCTAATTTAGTTGTGTCTTGTGAAAAAGCAAGTGTTTTAGACAATGGGAAGTACCGGGGGTTCGTGGCTGTTGAAGTGAGTAAAGAAGACATTATGAATGGCATCAACAACCGTTTGTCAAATGACGCGAAACTACAAGTGGATTACGACAAGAAGAAATTTGAGGAGATCTTCAATCAGGAAATGGAGAAAATGGCTGAAGAACGCGGAAACTAAAAAATCCTGATCTTGTGTTGTTTTCAATATTTAATTGATTAACTTTGCGCCGCAAAATACATTTAATTATACTGTTATGTACTTAACACAAGAAAAAAAGCAGGAAATCTTCGAGAAGTACGGAAAGTCGAATACTGATACTGGTTCTCCAGAAAGCCAGATTGCATTATTTACCCACCGTATCTCGCATTTGACTGAGCATTTGAAGTCAAATCGTAAAGATTATAGCACAGAGTATGCTTTGAAAAAATTGGTAGGTAAACGTCGTAGTTTACTTGATTACTTGAAGAAAAACGAGATCGAAAGATATCGTAAGATTATTGCTGAATTGGGTATCCGTAAGTAAGCAAAAGTCAAAAAATCTAAAAAGGGCAATTCTCATCAGGGAATTGCCCTTTTTTATGTGACTAAAAGGAAAATTATTAGTTGCGAAAACTAAAAAAAAACTGTTTTATCATTTTATCTGAGGATATTGCATATCTTTGGAAGTTATATAAGTTATAAGAAAATTGTCATGATTAAACCATTTGAGAAGATTATAGAATTAGGTGATGGCAGATCCATTACCATAGAAACGGGTAAACTGGCGAAACAGGCCGACGGTTCTGTGGTAGTAAAGATGGGAGGGACCTATCTTTTAGCCGCTGTAGTATCTGCCAAAGATGCCAAACCCGATGTGGATTTCATGCCGCTGTCAGTTGATTACAAAGAGAAGTTTGCTTCTGTTGGTCGTTTCCCCGGTGGATTCCAAAAGCGTGAAGCACGTCCTTCTGACTATGAAATATTGGTTTGCCGTTTGGTAGACCGTGCATTGCGTCCTCTGTTTCCTGAGGATTACCATGCCGATACTTTTGTTAATATTAGCTTAATCTCTGCTGATAAAGAAATTTTACCGGATGCTTTGGCCGGTCTGGCTGCTTCTGCTGCCTTAGTATTATCAGATATTCCTTTTAACGGTCCTATTTCTGAAGTACGTGTGGCACGTATTGATGGTAAATTGATTGTAAATCCAACGGCATCTCAATTAGAGACTGCTGATATGGATGTCATTGTTGCTGCTACCATGGATAACATTATGATGGTAGAGGGTGAAATGGAAGAAGTTTCTGAAAGTGAATTACTGGAAGCGATGAAAGTAGCTCACGATGCTATTAAAATACAGTGTCAGGCGCAAATCGAAATGATGGAAGCCTTAGGTAAAACTGTGAAACGCGAATATTGTCACGAAGAAAACGATGATGAGTTGCGTGAGCATATCATGAAAGCTACTTACGATAAAGTATACAAAGTAGCTGCTTCTGCCAATCCAAATAAGCATGAACGTATTGATGGATTCGAAGCTGTTCGTACCGAGTACATCGAGGAATTCTATCCGCAAGATGTTGAGGAGCCGAAAGAGATTCCATTGACGCTGATCAAAAAATATTATCACGATGTAGAGAAAGAAGCTGTACGTCGCGTGGTATTGGATGAAGCGGTGCGCCTGGATGGGCGTAAGACTGACGAGATTCGTCCGATCTGGAGTGAAGTAGATTACTTGCCGGGACCTCATGGTTCAGCTGTATTTACACGTGGCGAAACACAATCATTAACGACCGTTACTTTGGGTACTAAAATGGACGAGAAGATTGTGGATGATGTAATGAAAAAAGGATATGACCGTTTTCTGTTGCATTACAACTTCCCTCCATTCTCTACTGGTGATGCCAGAATGTCTCGCGGTGTTGGCCGTCGTGAAATTGGTCACGGTAACCTGGCACTTCGTGCTTTGAAAGGTATGATGCCAGAGGAATTCCCATATGTTGTGCGTATTGTTTCAGATATATTAGAGTCCAATGGTTCGTCTTCAATGGCAACAGTATGTGCTGGAACATTAGCGTTGATGGATGCCGGTGTGCCATTAAAGAAACCAGTTTCAGGTATTGCTATGGGACTGATTACGGATGAAAGTTCTGATAAATTCGCTGTATTATCTGATATTTTAGGTGATGAAGATCACTTAGGAGATATGGATTTTAAAGTGACTGGTACAGAGGATGGTATTACTGCTGTTCAAATGGATATCAAGGTTGACGGATTATCATACGAAGTTTTAGATAAAGCACTGAACCAGGCGCGTGAAGGTCGTTTGCATATTCTTGGTAAAATTACTGAGACCATGCCTGAGCCACGTGAGGATTACAAACCGCATGCACCGCGTATTGTATCTATTAAGATTCCTAAGGACATGATTGGTGCGGTAATCGGACCAGGTGGAAAGATTATTCAGGAAATTCAAGCAACTACAGGTGCTGTTATTGTTATTGAAGAAGAAGGTAACTTTGGTAAAGTAGACATCTCGGCTGATAACAAAGAAGCTATTGATGGTGCACTGGGTCGTATTAAAGCCATTACTGCTGTGCCTGAGGTAGGTACTGTATATACTGGCAAAGTAAAATCAATTGTGCCATTTGGTGCTTTTGTTGAAATCTTACCTGGTAAGGACGGTTTGCTACACATTTCTGAAATCGAGTGGAAGCGTCTAGAAAAAGTTGAAGATGCCTTGAAAGAAGGTCAGGAAGTGGAAGTGAAGTTGATTGAAGTTGATCAGCGTTCTGGTAAATTGAAGTTGTCGCGTAAGGTGTTGTTGCCAAGACCTGAGCGTAAGCCAAAAACACAAGAATAGTAAGTTTTAAATATATTCTGATGAAAAGGCCTTCGGTGACGAAGGCCTTTTTTTGTATCCTGCAAAAACATTATTACTTTTCAATCATTATAAATAGGGTTTCGAACAACAGAGAGCCCAGTATAAATATCGTTTAATGGAAGCAAAAGAGGTCATTCAAATACTAAATGCTAAATTAGAGGAAGTTCCGAAAGCTGAAGTGCGTTCAATGGGGTTGGAGGTCCTGCCTCGACTGATTGATGTATTGCATCATCAAAAAGAGGTTTGTCCGGAATGTCGGAAACTACATGATGATGGTGTGAAGCACATTGAAAATATATTAGCATTGTTTGGTCAGGATTTAGCAATTCAGAAGACGTTTGAAAACTGGGTAAGTGAAACGCAATCTCACTTAAAGAATCAACACGGGATGGTAGCGAAAGGCCGTACAGCAGCTGCTTATATTTTTTTTGGTATTAGTGTTGGAGTGGTTACCGGAATAGTAATCATGTATTTGACAGAGAATGAAAATATTCTGGGAGGCGCTGTTCTGGGATGGGTTTGTGGCATGTTGATAGGTTGGAGTGTTGGGAAGATAAAAGAGAGTAAGCTTCAGAAGAAGCATCATTTATATTAATACCTAAATCCATAAGTAGTATGAACAGTTTAACGCAGACCATTCTGATTTTAATATCGGTGTATATGATGACCAGTTGTCAAATGAAGAAAAAAAGTCCTTTTACTTATCCGCAAACCTCGAAAGTGGATACGGTTGATGTGTATTTTGGCCATCAGGTGGCTGATCCTTATCGATGGCTCGAAGATGATCGTTCTGCAGAAACAGAAGCTTGGGTTAAAGAACAGAATGCGGTTACGTTTTCCTATTTAGAAACAGTTCCTTTTCGTGATAAAATTAAAAATCGATTAACCGAAATCTGGAACTATCCGCGCTTAACTGCTCCATGGAAAGCTGGTGGTCGTTATTTCTTTGCCAGGAATGATGGATTACAAAACCAGTATGTGTATTTCATGCAAGAATCCTTAGAGAGTGAGCCTCAGCTTTTCCTCGATCCCAATAAATTATCAGACGATGGCACTGTGGCACTAAATACTTTTTCAGTTTCCAATGATGGAAAATATTTGGGGTATGGCATTTCCAGAGGGGGATCTGACTGGCGTGAGTTTTATGTCCGTGATATTGAAACAAGCAAAGATTTGGCAGATCACTTGAAGTGGATTAAGTTTTCAGGTATTTCCTGGTTTAAGGATGGTTTTTTCTACGGGCGTTTTCCTGCTCCTGAACAAGGTGATGAATTAAAAGGGGAGAATAGGTATAGCAAAATCTATTATCATAAAGTGGGAACTGCTCAGGATGCAGATAAACTGGTTTTTGAAGATAATGAGCATCCGGATTGGAGTTTTTACCCTGGTGTTACGGATGATGAAAAGTACATGATCATTTCGGTGATGGAATCAACCAGTGGGAATGCGCTTTATTTTAAAGATCTTTCCAGCAAGAATTCTGAAATCGTAAAAGTGGTGGAGGATTTTGAGAATGATTTTAATGTAATTGATCATTATGATGGCCATTTATGGGTGATGACCAATTATCAGGCACCCAAATATAAGGTGATTAAGATTGATGTGAATAACCCGGCCAGGGAAAATTGGATCGATCTGATTCCGGAAGATGAAAAAAGTGTTTTGAGTAATATTTCGTTGGTGGGTGGAAAGGTATTTGCCAATTATAAAAAAGATGCCCGTTCATTGATTAAAACCTACGATACAGATGGTGTATTTCTGTATGATGTGGACATGCCATCTGTTGGCACGGTAAGTGGTTTTGGTGGCAAACCAGAGGACGAAATTACATTTTATACTTTTCAGTCTTATACTTACCCCTCTGTTGTTTATAAATACGATATTAAGAACAACAAATCCGAGCTCTACAGTGAAACAGAGATCGATTTTGAAATCGGGAATTACGAAACTAAGCAAGTTTTCTATACCAGTAAGGATGGAACCAAAGTGCCAATGTTCATTGTTCACAAGAAAGGTCTTGAATTGGACGGAAATAATCCGGCCTGGTTGTATGGATATGGCGGATTTAATGCGAGTATGAATCCTTATTTTGACATTCGTCGATTGGTATGGCTTGAAAACGGAGGGGTATTTGCAGTAGCCAACCTCCGGGGAGGTGGTGAGTATGGTGAAAAGTGGCACAAAGCCGGGACCTTAATGAATAAGCAGAATGTATTTGACGATTTCATTGCAGCAGGAAACTTCCTGGTAGATAATGGTTACACTAAACCCGAAATGTTAGCTGCTCAAGGAGGATCCAATGGTGGCTTATTAATTGGGGCAGTCATAAATCAGGCACCTGAATTATTTAGGGTGGCCTATCCGCAGGTAGGTGTGTTAGATATGTTGCGTTACCAGAAATTTACCATCGGTCGCTATTGGGCCTCTGATTATGGTACCAGTGAAGATAACGAGGAAATGTTCAAATATCTCTATGCCTATTCGCCATTGCATAACATCAGTGGTGATTTGCCATATCCGGCTGTGATGGTTACAACTGCTGATCATGATGACCGGGTGGTGCCAGCTCACTCATTTAAATACATTGCGACTTTGCAAGAGTTTTATAAAGGTAATCGTCCGGTTATGATTCGTATTGAAACAGATGCCGGTCATGGTGCCGGAAAGCCAACTTCCAAGGTAATTGAAGAATGGACAGATATGTATTCTTTTGCCTTTGATCAGATGGGAATAACCCCAAAATACTAATTCATTCAGGAGAACTGCTATTTTTGCAGTTCTCCAAGTATAGAGAATGGATACACTTAATAAAAAATACCTGGTCGTTGAAGGCAATATTGGTTCCGGCAAATCCACTTTAGCTCAATTAATTCATCGGCAATTTGATGCACGTTTGGTTTTAGAGGCATTTGAAGATAATCCCTTTTTACCACGTTTTTATAGGGATAAAGAACGCTATGCATTTACCTTGGAGTTGTCGTTTATGGCCGAACGATTTAATCAGCTTAAACATGAGTTTGATACTGGTGACTTGTTTCATCAAACGACCGTTGCCGATTACCATTTCTTAAAATCACTGATTTTCGCAGGTCGTACCTTGGCAGATGATGAATACCGACTCTACCGGCAGATCTTTGACATCATTTATGAAATGACACCAAAACCAGATTTATATCTGTATTTGCACCGACCGGTGGATGTGTTGCTGAAACAGATAGCAAAAAGGGGACGCGACTTTGAAAAAACGATTGATACGGATTACTTGTTAAGTATCCAGTCGGGTTATTTTCAGTTTTTTAAGGAACATCCGGAGCTGTCCGTTTTATTGTTAGATGTAGATGACATGGATTATGTGAATGACGAAAAGGTGTACCAAAAAATCATTGATCTGATTTGTCTTGATTACGATAATGGTATTTCACGGGTCAATCTAAAGTCATCACTTTAGTAAGATATGGTGGTCATTTGTTTAAAAATTCAATAAGATTGTCTATATTTAAATAGCCTCTGGTATTTTCTTTTTAAAATATCCGAGAATATCTATATTTGCAATAAATAGCGGTGCTATATTTTATTTTTTAAAAACATTATTAAATTTGTAGGGAACAACTGTGAATTTAGTTCAAAAACAAATAATTGGGTAAACATTATGAAAAAAACAAGAATCAACCTCTTTGCATCCTTGGCCCTTGCTGTTGTTATGGCGAGTTGTGCTGGGTTGGATAAGATGAAACAAAAAGCCGAGGCTGTTAAGTATACAGTTACTCCTGAGGTACTTGAAGCTCATGCTGGCAAAGTTGATGTTGAAGTAAAAGTTCAGATTCCTGAGAAATTCTTCGACAAAAAAGTTGTGTTGGAAGCTACTCCTGTATTAGTTTATGAAGGAGGCGAAACTGCTTTCCCATCTTATCGTTTACAAGGCGAAGATGTTGAAGGGAATGATAAAGCAATTTCGTATTTGAACGGTGGTTCATTCACTTACAATGGTTCTGTACCTTACAATGCCAATATGAAAGTGTCTGATTTAGTCGTTCGCATTAAAGCTACCAAAGGTGAAAACACTGCTGATTTCGATCCTCAAAAAATCGCTGATGGTGTGGTTTCTACTTCTGCTTTAGTGAAAGACGAAGGTGCATTGGCTGCCATTGGTGATGATAACTTCCAGAGAATTATTCCGGAAGAAAAAATGGCTGACATTTTCTTCTTGATTCAGCAAGCTAACATCCGCGGTACTGAGTTGAGAAAAGAAGAGATCGCTATGTTGAAAGATTTCATCAAAGAAGCTCAGGCTGCTGAAAACAGAGAATTCAAAGGTGTTGATATCTCTGCTTATGCATCTCCTGACGGACCAACTGATTTGAACACGAAATTGGCGACAAAACGTGAGAAAGTGGCGAAGAACTACTTGTCTCGTGAATTGAAAAAAGCTAAAGTAGAAGGTGCTAAAGAAGAGGCTTTCTACAGCTTGAAAAACACTCCTGAGGATTGGGAAGGTTTCAAAGCATTGATGGAAAAATCAAACATCCAGGATAAGGAATTGATTCTTCGTGTGCTTTCTATGTACAGCGATCCTGAAGTACGTGAGCGTGAGATCAAGAATATGTCAGAAACTTTTGAAGTAATTGCTGATGATATTCTTCCTAAGTTACGTCGTTCTAAAATGACTGTTAACGTTGATGTAATTGGTAAAACAGATGAGCAGATTTCGGAATTGGCTTTAAGTACTCCTGATTCATTGAATATCGAAGAGTTGTTGTATGCGGCTACCTTAACTGAAAATGTAGATGAGCAATTATCTATTTATAAAGCTGCTGCAAATAAGTATCCTAAATGTTGGAGAGCTCAAAACAACGTTGGTGTTGCCAGCTACCAAAAGGGTGATCTAGCTGCTGCTAAAACTGCTTTTGAAAAAGCAAACTCTGTAAAAGGTGGTGTAGCTGAAGTTCAAAATAACTTAGGTGTTGTTGCACTTCGTGAAGGTGACTTAGCTAAAGCTGAAGAGTTCTTCGGAGCTGCTGCTGGTGCTGGTGCTGAATTGGATAACAACTTAGGTATTGTTGCTATTCACAAAGGTGATTATGATGCTGCAATGCGTTACTTCGGTAACAGTACTGCATGTAATGCTGGTTTAGCTAAAATTTTAGCTGGTAAGTATGATGCTGCATTGTCTACTTTGAATGCTAACACTTTGGAAAATGGTTTCAAATATTACCTGAAAGCAATTGTAGGTGCCAGAACTGGTGAGAATGACTTGTTGTTTGACAACTTGCGTAAAGCCACTGAATTGGATGCTAAATACAAAGCTTATGCTGTAAAAGATTTGGAATTCGGTAAATTCTTCGAAGATGCTACTTTCAAATCAATCGTTCAGTAAGTATTACAAACATTGATATACAAAAAAGGGTGATCATTTGATCACCCTTTTTTTTATGCCTATTCATCGAATAAATAGTATTAAATCGACAATTTCTTAAACATCTCCCACAATACAATACCTGTAGTTACCGATACATTAAATGAATGTTTTGTTCCGAATTGTGGAATTTCAATGCAAACATCACTCATATTGATCACCTCTTGCTGAACACCTTTTACTTCATTTCCCAATATGATGGCGTATTTTTTTTCTTTGGAAGGTTCAAAGTCCAGCAAGGAAGTACTGTTCTCTACCTGTTCAATACTACAAATCGTATAGTTTTGTTCCTTGAGTTGAGCAACGGCATCTTCGGTCTTTTCAAAGTATTCCCACTCGACTGTTTCTTCAGCACCTAAAGCTGTCTTTCGTATTTCATTGTGAGGAGGTGTTGCCGTAATGCCACAAAGAATAATTTTCTCTACCAATAAAGCATCAGAAGTACGGAAGACGGATCCTACATTATTCAGGCTTCGTACATTGTCTAAAATAACGGTAAGTGGTGTTTTATCCGTTGTTTTAAACTCATCCACCGTTAAACGATTTAGCTCTTTGTTCTTTAGTTTTCTCATTCTTCCAGATTTTGACAACAAAAATAGCACTATTCCTGTTTTTAAATATAATTGTTGAAAGAACCATGCATAATTCAGCATAAATGCAATAAACAAAACCCCTTAATATGAATATTCACGAATACCAAGGAAAAGAAATCTTAAAATCGTTCGGTGTCTCTATACAAGAAGGCATCATTGCAGATACCCCTGAAAAAGCTGTGGAGGCAGCCAAGCAATTACAAGCACAAACCGGGACCGGATGGTGGGTAGTGAAAGCTCAGATCCACGCTGGCGGACGCGGTAAGGGGGGGGGTGTCAAATTGGCTAAATCGCTGGATGAAGTAAAAGAAAGGGCCAGTGATATTTTAGGGATGACACTGGTCACACATCAAACAGGCTCGGAAGGGAAAGTGGTACATAAAGTACTCATTGCACAGGATGTCTATTATCCTGGAGAAAGTGAGACGGAAGAATATTACATGAGTGTATTATTGAATCGTCAAACCGGTCGAAATATCATCATGTACTCACCCGAGGGAGGAATGGACATTGAAGAAGTGGCTGATAAAACACCGGAACTGATTTTTAAGGAAGAGGTAGAGCCAGGGATTGGATTACAGCCTTTTCAGGCGCGTAAAATCGCTTTCAATTTAGGGTTGTCCGGTAAAGCTTTTAAAGAGATGGTTAAGTTCGTAGATGCCCTCTATATGGCATATTTAGGAACGGATGCGTCCATGTTTGAGATCAACCCGGTTTTAAAGACATCCGATCATTTGATACTGGCTGTAGATGCCAAAGTAAACCTGGATGACAATGCTTTATATAGACATCCTGATTATGAAGCCATGCGTGATTTAAATGAAGAAGATCCGGCAGAGACTGAGGCTGACAAAAACAATCTGAATTTTGTGAAGTTAGATGGTAATGTGGGGTGTATGGTAAATGGGGCTGGTCTGGCCATGGCAACCATGGATATTATAAAATTATCCGGTGGTGAACCAGCCAATTTTCTAGATGTGGGTGGTGGAGCTAATGCTAAGACCGTAGAAGCAGGACTTAAGATTATCTTGAATGATCAAAATGTAAAAGCCATCCTGATTAATATTTTTGGTGGTATCGTTCGATGCGATCGCGTCGCTCAAGGTGTGGTGGAAGCTTACAATAAGATTGGTCAAATTGCAGTGCCAATTATAGTTCGGCTTCAAGGCACCAATGCTGAAGGCGGAAAGAAAATCATTGATGATTCCGGATTGAAAGTATATTCAGCTATAACGCTGAAAGAGGCTTCTGAGTTGGTTCAGAAATTGGTGGGATAGGCTTCGCTTTTAACTATTCAGGGGGTGACTAAGACATTTCTACTTAGTCACCCTCTGAATATGATACGATCCCCTCTGAGTAGTTATCAGTTTACCATTTAACAGGTTTGCGTCGTACCGGCATAGTCATGCATCGGGCACCACCGCCACCACGGGATAACTCTGATCCACCAATAGTAACTACATATTTTTCATAGTCTTTCAGATTAATCTTGCCGGAAATCACATCGTTGGCCCGGATAATCTCAAAACCATTCTTATTCATCTCTTCCATGGTATACACGTTTCGGGCGTAACCTAATACTTTACCAGGACCCATGGCGAAAAAGTTTGCTCCACTGTGCCATTGTTCGCGCTCTTGCACCCAAATATCTTTGGATCCACCACAATAAATGGGTTTCAGATCCATTCCTAACTCTTTCAGGCATGATACCAGGTTATCTTTTTTCTCAATGGAGGCTACTTCGCCATTATCAACCGTGATCAAAATCGTGCTGTATTTGCTCGATTTCATAATCAGTGGTTCGTACACCATACACGCATTTTTATCCAGGAAGGTAAATACCATATCCAGGTGAATAAAGGATTCAGGCGTGTCTGGTAATTGTTGTACCACTACATACTGACGCTCCTTTTTGTGCTTCAGCTGGTTCACAATAAAATCAATTCCCTGTGTTGTTGTACGGGCACTGCTTCCGATTACCGTCACATCATTGCGGGCAATTAAAACATCACCACCTTCAATGGTCGTTTCTGCACCTACGTTGTAAAAATTCAACGGGTTAACAGTGGTTGTTTTGAAATGTTGTGAATGATTAAAGATGGCCTCCATCACAATGGCTTCACGCTCTCGCACACGGTTTGCCATTTTAGAGATCAATACCTTATCGCCCATGCTTACACTGGCGTCACGGGTAAAAAAGAAATTATGCAAGGGACGCAAAGAGTAGCGATCATCTGCTAAAAATGTTGTCAGTGAATCTTTTTTCAAGACAACACCTTCGATTAGTTGACGTGCTAATTCTACCGATGCTAATTCTAACAGATCTTCTTTAATATTCAATACTTGTTCAAAAGCACAGATCTTTTCAATAAGGCTCAGCCTGATTTTTGGATGCTCCAATATCTCAGCCAGCAAGTTTTTAACCTGGTAGGTTTGGGTTACCCGGCTTAAAACGCCTTCCAGCTGTTGGTATTCTTCAACAGCTACCGAGAGGTTTAGGATATCGCTGTAAAGCGCGCGCTCGGCATTGGAGGGAGTCATGTTCTCCACCTCTTTACCCGGCGTATGTAAAATAACGCCTTCTAAATCTCCAATCTCTGAAAAAACGCCTGTTTCAATCGTTTTGATCATGGTTGAATAGGTTTATTTTTAGGTATGTATTCTTCTTCTGGCCGCGAATTTAAGAAGCCTATTGATTTAAAAAAATGATCCTTCTTCTTTATTTGATCGAAACAGTGCATAAATCGTTATTTTGAAGGTGAAAAGCTCAAGGCCATCGGAGGTTGAAGCGGTATTTTATTTTTTATTTTTTCCTGGCTCCACTCTTCCAGGAGTGCCAGTTGATAATTTTTAGCCCGCTCGCCATCATTCATCATCACGGCTGCTTTTAATTTATCGTTTTTAAAGTAAAAAATACGTTGCACATCGCCAGCTTCCTCGTTTACAATTTCCATCTCTCCTGGAATAATGGTGTCATAAGCTGCTGAAAATAAAAAGAGGTTAAATACTTCTGTTTTGAGCCGGAAAGGAGGTGCTTCGAATTTCATGCAATATTTATTGACATTTTGTGCCACCATTTTACCTTGATACTCGGCTGCATGCCAAAGACCGGAAATGTAACCACCAGCGTGTTGCGATACATCCCCGGCAGCATAAATGTGCGGATGCGATGTCTGAAGCCATTTATTAACAACGATGCCACGATCAGTTTCGAGTCCGGCTTCTTTAGCCAGTGTAATATTCGGAATGGC
>Ga0193953_1000394_pt1 | contig 24269 bp, 19 predicted proteins | sample BB_4_MG_FD_140325 | JGI IMG/M metagenome (GOLD analysis project Ga0193953, IMG submission 140325) | Microbial mat bacterial communities from the Broadkill River, Lewes, Delaware, United States - BB_4_MG | ecosystem: Environmental > Aquatic > Freshwater > River > Microbial mats | place: USA...
CATATAAAAGAGTAATATCTCTAATGAGTGAAAATGTTGAGCAAAGATATGAAAGATTACTTTTAGAATATCCAGATATTTTTAATAGAGTAAAATCATATCATATAGCTACATTTTTAGGAGTTGCCTCACAAACACTTAGTAAATTGAAAAAATGAATCTAAGTGAATGAAATAAAAATCTATTTTTGATAAACTTCAAGAAATTATATTAAGGGGTCTAAATGACTAAAATAGAATATTTCGCAAAGTTAAATCAAAGTAATGAAATATTACACGTTGGAAATGTATGAGATGTACAAAGTGCATTGATGTTTGAAAAACAAAACTATAGAGTACTTGGAACATCAAGTTTGGCAATTGCTAACTCCTTGGGTTATGAAGATGGTGAAAATATGAGTTTTGAAGAGTTATTTGAAGTAGTTAAAGCAATTATACAAAAAGTATCTATCCCTTTGAGCGTGGATTTAGAAGCTGGTTATGGTAATGATATAGATACTATTATTAAAAATATTATTAAAAATATTATTTCTTTAATAGATATTGGTGTAGTTGGTATCAATATAGAGGATTCAATTATCGAAAATAATAATAGAATAATTGTTGATGCCAATAAATTTGCACAAACTATAAAAAGTATTAAATCATATCTTATAAAAAATAAGATAAATATTTTTTAAATATAAGAACTGATTTTTATATTATGGGACTTACAAATCCACTGGAAGAAACTCTAAAAAGAATAAAAATTTATGAAAATGTTGGAGCAGATGGTATATTTGTTCCTTGTATTGTAGATGTTCAAGATATAAAAGAAGTTGTAAAGTCTACTTCTTTACCTGTAAATATTATGACTATGCCAAATTTGCCATCATTTGATACTTTAGAAAAAATTGGAATAAAAAGAGTTAGTCAAGGACCTTTTATATATAATGACATGATAAAAAAACTAGAAAATACAATAAAAAATATTAAAGATAATAACTCTTTTAAAGGTCTGTTTAAATGAATCGAATAAATATAAAGTATCATAAAACAAAATATGGAGAATTTATCATAGGCTCATACGATGATAAACTTTGTATGCTTGATTGGAGATATAGAAAGATGAGAAATTCTATAGATAGTAGAATTTTAAAAAGTCTTAATGCAATATTTGTAGAAAAAGAGACGCCTATCATCGAAGAAACAATAAATCAACTTGATGAATATTTTAATTTGGAAAGAAAAGATTTCACTGTATCACTTTTGATGATAGGAACTCCTTTTCAAAAAAGTGTATGGGAAGCTTTAGTAAAAGTACCTTATGGTACGACTTCGTCATATTTAGAACTTTCTAGAAATATACAAAACGAAAAAGCTGTAAGAGCAGTTGCAAATGCAAATGGTGCAAATGCTATAAGTATAATCGTACCTTGTCATCGTATAATTGGTAAAAATGGAGAATTAACTGGATATGCTGGTGGATTAAGTGTTAAGAAAAGATTATTAGAATTGGAACAGAATTTATTTACTATTTAAATAATAAATAAAGCTTATTTGCTGAAAAGTTATAACAAAATACAAAAAAACAATAGATTTTGAAGAATTGGTGAAGTAGCTCAACACTCCACCTTTATAACTCCACTTTTTGTTTTAGATACTTTTAACTTTTAAAAGTTTTGTTTTCCCTACCATAAGTTCTACTGTCATTTTCATTCTTTTGAAAACATTTTCTTGTCTATACTCTAGATTGTGGTCTGCACATAGCTGTTTAATCAGAGGTTGCATTTTTTGGTACTGGCTTAGTGGTAAATTTGGAAAAAGATGATGCTCAATCTGATAGTTTAACCATCCATGAGAAAAGTCAACCAAATCTGTACCAGTACTATAGTTCACACTTCCCATTATTTGTCGTAAGTAAAATTCGCCTTGAGATTTATGGGGTGCATCAAATCTATAGATATCTTCAGCAGAGTGGTTTGGGACTATTACTAAAAATGAGTGTAGGTTTGCGATATACTCAGCTAACACAGTGATAATAAAAGCATTAAAAACTACTTCTAGCCCTAAAGGAAGGAAAAGTAATGGAATCAAAATAAAACGTACTAAAAAGTAAGGAAGAATGTACTCTTTCCATAAAATAGCTCCATTTCTTTTAAAAGGACTTACATCATAGCTTGTAACTAGTGGCATTTTTAGTTTACGTCTTTTTTTATTTTCTAATATTTTCAAAGTATTTGGTCCATAATAAGTAAACTTCCAAGTTCCTGCAAAAGCGTATACGAATAAGTACCTAGCCCACATCGGTGTTTTTGATCTTATAAGCCACTGGAGATTGTTTTCTACATTATCTGGGTCATCATCTTCTCCTAGATGATAGTGATGCATGATGTTGTGTTCATAAACCCACGCTTCTGGTTTGATCCAATCTAACCAATCCAAATAGCGTCTACTTTTTTTGGCAAAACCACTTTTTGTATATCGTTTAGGTACATTTGGTACTTTGTCATACGCCCCATGTAAAATAGGGTGTGCTACATTTGCCCAACGCGACACATTTCCTATACCCAATAATGTTGCAGCAAATATAGCTAAACTCCAAAATCCCATACTGCTTAATCCATAAGATGAAAGTTCTAAAAAACTTATTAATAGTATAGTAAAATACCCACTAAAAGTTAAAATTTTACCCCATCTTTCTAGCTTCAATAAGTGTTGAAAATCTTCTTGCGTAGCTCCTCCAATGGTTTCTTTTATTTTTTCTATATCAATCTGAAGTTGATTTTTATCTATATCTTCATATTTTGCGTATTGTTTACTCACTCTTTTTCCTAAAATATTTTTTTTGGATTTTATATAAAGTCTCATTTAGGTTTGCTTTTTATTTGATTTTATTTAAAAATTTGAATTAATGGTGATTTTTTACCCATATTAGTATAGAAAATCATTCTATACACGATACTTTTAATAAGTTTTTACTACAATTCGCCAAAAGGAACTCAATGCCAAATCAAAACAACTCATCAACAAAAATAGAAATAATGGATAAAGGGATACTCTTCATGCTTCTTAGTGCTATGTTAGGTTCACTAAGTGGGGCAGTTGCAAAAGTATTATCAGACACAATGGACCCTATAGAGATAGTATTTTACAGAAATCTTTTAGGTATATTTCTGATTTTGTACAGTTTTAAAAAAGTAGAACTTTCAGTATCTTTTAACTTTTCAAAATTTCATCTTTTATTTTTAAGAGGTTTTTTTGGTACTGTTGCTATGGTATGTTATTTTTATACTATTGCACATATTCCATTAGGGGAGGCTGTAATCTTAAATAAAACATCACCGTTTTTTGTAACTATTTTTGCATATTATTTGATGAAAGAATCAATCTCTATGCAGATAATTTTTGCTCTTATCATTGGATTTGCAGGGGTTGTATTTGTTGTACAACCCTTTGATTTTGTAATATCTACAGGACACATTCTCGGAGTATTAGGAGGTATTTTTGCAGCTGCTGCGTATGCTACTATTAAAAAAATAAAAGATGTGTATGATGCAAGAGTTATTATGCTTTCTTTTATGGGAGTAGGGACTATTCTTCCTTTATTACTATTTTTATTTACACCTTATGCAGAATTTAAAGTACATACTGGTTTTTTTGTTTGGTCTATGATAGCTTTAATGGCTTTATTATCTACCGTTTCGCAGTGGTTTCTTACACGTGCATATAGTTTAAGTAAAGCAAGTATTATAGGGGTAATTGGGTATTCTAGTATCCCTTTTGCTGTTGGTTTTGGGGTTATGTTAGGGGATAGTATTCCTAATATGCTTACGTTTTTAGGAATAGGGCTTATTGCCTTTGGTGGTTTTTTAGTGAATAAAAAATAAACAAATAGGTACCAATAAAAATAAAAAAGATTTAAATTAGTTTAGTAAATCTTTTTTATTTTCAAGCCAGTAGTTCCATAGTCCATCTATTTTTTGGCTACAAATAAAAGGCATACTTTTCTTTACTTTCTCTTCTTCCCAAGTCCACCATTTCATGTTTTGTAACTGTATTATCTCATTTTCAGTAAAACGTTTTTTTATAACTACAGCTGGATTTCCACCTACTATCGTATACGGTTCTACATCTTTAGTTACAATTGCACGTGCAGCTATAATAGCACCATCACCGATAGTCACTCCAGACATAATCATAGCTTCAGATCCTATCCACACATCATTTCCTATAATAGTATCACCCATTTTCTCAAAGCCATTTTGTGCATCTTTAAATATATTTGCTTGAAAATAAAAAGGAAAAGTACTCACCCAGTCCTTTCTATGGCCTTGATTTCCAGCCATCATAAAAACAGCCCCTGAACCAATAGAACAGTAACTCCCAATGATAAGTTTATCAACATCATTTCTTTTATCGTGTAAATATCTCACACACTCTACAAAATCATGTTTATGATGATAGCCTGAATAATAAGAAAACTTTCCCACAGATATATTTGGATGATTTACTGTTTCGTGTAAAAGTTGAGATGTAAACTGATTTTTAAAATGAAATGGTTTCATAAAGGCTCCTGTTATATTGATGGAAGTTTAGCATAAAATTTGAAAAACTCTTCCTTTTAAAGTATAATGCCACTATATGAAAAACTTACCTATACACGATGTCTTAGACGATATACAAAACACTCTTAAAACTGAATCTACTTTGATACTTCAAGCACCACCGGGGGCTGGAAAAAGTACAGTCGTACCTATCTCTTTACTAAAAGAATCTTGGCTTGGTGACAAAATGATTATCATGCTAGAACCCAGACGTGTGGCTGCTAGAAGTGTAGCTGTACGAATGGCTGGACTTTTAGGTGAAAAAGTAGGTCAAACAGTAGGGTATCAAGTAAAAATGGAAAGTTGTTTTTCAAAAGATACAAAACTGCTCGTAGTAACAGAAGCTATACTGGTGCGTAAACTACAAAGTGATCAAGCTTTAGAAAATGTGGCTTTGGTGATTTTTGATGAGTTTCACGAAAGAAGTATACATACAGATCTCTCCCTTGCTTTATCTCTTCAAGTACAGGAACTATTACGTGATGATTTAAAACTTTTGATTATGTCAGCAACTTTACACTCAAAAGAGCTTACAAAACTTCTAGGAAATATTCCAGTTATCACATCGCAAGGAAGAACGTATGATGTGGAAAATATATATCTTGAAGCAAATATAAAACAACCAGATACTAAAAGTATCAATAATCTTCTTCTAAATACAACACTAAAAGCGGTTCAAAATGATGAAGGGGATATATTAGTTTTTTTAGCAGGAACAAAAGAGATTAAAAGACTGCAAAATTCGCTTGAAGAAAAACTCTTAAGTGAGAATATAGAAGTTTTACCTTTATATTCAGCACTTAGTAAAGAAAAACAAGACAAAGCTATCGAAAAATCAAATACTGCATCTAATAAAAGAAAAATCATACTCTCTACAAATATCGCTCAAACATCGCTGACAATCGAAGGGGTTAAAGTAGTCATAGACTCTGGACTCGAAAAAATATCACGATACAACTATGCAAATGCGATGAATCATTTAGAACTATCATTTATCTCAAATGATTCAGCGGTTCAGCGAGCAGGGCGTGCAGGAAGACTAAGTAATGGAAAGTGCTATAAACTTTGGCATAAAAGTAAAATACTGCAGGAATCTACTCGACCTGAAATATTACGTTCTGATTTAACATCATTTTATTTAGATTTATCGCTTTGGGGTATTGAAGATATACAAGAGTTAGTATTTTTAGACTATCCTTTAAAACAAGCCGAAGATAGTACAAAAATGATTTTGCAAGAACTTAAAATGTTGAATAAAAATTATGAAATCACACTATTTGGTAAAAAATCTTTATCTTTAGGTGTTCATCCACGATTTGCATTTATGATTTTAAAAGCGAATGATTTAGGATTTTCCTATGAGGCTTGTTTACTAGCTGCATTTTTGAGTGAAAAAGATATATTTATAAATAGTGCTAGAAACTATGATGCAAATATATATTCAAGATTTATACACCTTTATGAAAAGGACTTTAGTAGTACTTATATAAACACTCATCTTGCAAAAACTATTTTAAGACAAGCAGAATTTTTTTATGGAAAATTAAAAAACATAGCAACTCTGCAAAAAAATAAAAGTAGAATAGATGAAGAGAGTTTGGCTATTTTACTTCTGTTAGCATATCCTGATAGATTAGCAAAACAACGAGGAAAAAATGACAATAGATACAAACTAAGCAATGGAAAAGGTGCTATTTTAAATAATGAAGATGCATTATTTAATGAGGAGTATTTAGTAGTATCAAATATAAATGCTCAAAGTAAAGACTCATATATAAATATGGCATTACGAATCTCTTTAGATACTATCGAAAAAGAGTTTGATAACTATATAGAAAAAAAAGAGTCTATTACTTACAATAAAGAAAATAAAAAATTTGATTTTAGAGCAAAATATTGTTTTTATGATTTGGAACTCTATTCAAGAGCGATATCAAACGAATCAAACCATGATTTCTCACAACTTATTTTAGAACTGATTCAAAAAGAGGGCTTAGCACTTTTGAGATGGACGCCTAAAGCTTTAGAGTTACAAAATAGGGTAAACTTTATACGTGCAAATATGGATAGTAATTTACCTGACTTTAGTAGACGTGCATTATTAGATAGCGTTCAAGAGTGGCTTGAGCCATATTTACATGATATAAAAACCATCAAACAACTTGAATCTTTAGATCTATATTCTATATTATTGGGAAATATTGCTTGGGAAGAGCAACAAACTCTTGATACCCTTGCTCCCAATACTATAAAAGTTCCAAGTGGCTCAAATATAAAAATAGATTATTCAAACAGTGAGATACCAATATTGGCTGTAAAAATACAAGAGATGTTTGGGCTTCATGAAACTCCTAAAATATTAAATAGTAGTGTACCTTTACAAATCCATCTCTTAAGCCCTGCAAAAAGATCGATACAAATCACCTATGACCTAAAAAGTTTTTGGGAAAACTCTTATAGTGAGGTAAAAAAAGAACTGTTTATTAAATACAAAAGACACTATTGGCCTGATGATCCATTTGAAGCAATAGCCACAAGTAAAACAAAAAAACATATGATGAAAGAATTAAAACAATGAATAATATAGAACAACGAGTAATAGAAAAACTAAAAACGATAAAAGACCTTGAACTACCAGTAAATATTTATGAATTAGGACTTATTTATAAAACTGAAATAGAAAATAGAGATGAGAAAGTTCATGTAAATATAGAGATGACGACGATTCATTCACAATCTGGTAGTACGAAACCTATTACTCACTTAGTACGAAGTGCAGTAAAAACTATCGATGAAGTTGATGAATGCAATATAAAATTTGTATTTACACCTAAATGGGATCTCTCCATGATGTCAAAGGAAGGCTTACAGAAGCTAAGAGATGCAGAGTCAAGAAACTATCAAATGTAACAAATAAAACTAAAAAGGATATGATGAACAATTTTTAGATATAATGCTAACATGATAAATGAACACATAGAATTAGGTGTAATAAACACTTTAAAAATAAACAGAATAACAGAACCAGGTATTTACTTAGAAGCTTTAGATGAAGAGGTTGTATTACTTCCAAATGCTTATGTAACGAAAGATATGCAAGTAGAAGAGGAAATTGAAGTATTTGTATACACTGATAGTGAAGATAGATTAGTTGCAACTACACAGACACCTTACGGTATGAAAGATGAGTTTATGTTTACACGAGTTGTAGATGTAGTTGATTTTGGTGCCTTTGTTGATTGGGGATTACAAAAAGATCTTTTTGTTCCACGAAATAGACAAAAAACACCTTTTAGAGATGGTCAAACACGAATCGTTAGAATCGTAGAAGATGATGAGTCAGGTAGATTGATTGGTGTAGAAAAAATTACTTCTTATTTAAGTTCAGATACAAAAGATTTACAACAAAATCAAGTTGTAGAATTATTAGTTTTTGCTAAAACTCCTATGGGATATAAAGCCATTGTAGATGATACGTATGAAGGAATGGTCTATAATAATGAAATATTTACAACTATTGATGTTGGTGATAAAATCAAAGGGTATGTAAAAACTATTAGAGATGACGGAAAAGTTGATATCTCTTTACAACCAATTGGTAAAACATTTACAGATGATATAAATACCCAAAAAATAATCACTATTTTAAAACAAAACCATGGTAATTTACCATATAACTATAAAACGGATTCTGAAGTAGTCAAAGAGATGTTTAATATGAGTAAAAAAGCATATAAAAGAGCTTTAACAAAATTAATTGAAGATAATATGATTACATTGGATGAAAATGGAATGGAATTGATCTAATGGAAGAGTTGATACGAGACTGGGGATATATAATACTCTTTTTATACTCTTTTGGTGGTGGTTTTTTAGCTTTAGTTGTAGCTGGTATTTTATCTTTTAGTGGTGAATTAAATATATTTCTTGTTATTTTAGTTGCAGGTGTTGCAAATTTTGTAGGGGATCAATTTTTATTTACACTTGCTAGAAAAAATAAAAGTCAAGCAAAAGAGATGATGCAAAAACATCGAAGAAAAATAGCTATGGCACATCTTATGATGAGAAAATATGGTTCATGGGTGATATTTTTACAAAAATATATCTATGGTATTAAAACTTTAATCCCTTTAGCTATGGGACTTACAAAATATGACTATCGAAAATTTTTAGTGATTAATATTTTTGCAACAGCATTATGGGCTATTTTTATAGGAAGTGCTGCTTATATGTTAGGTGATATTGTTTATACGTATATTGAAGAGTTTAAATCGTATGGTTTAGCTTTTGTTGCTATTATACTTTTAGGTGTTTTTTATCTTTTTAGAAAATATAGATAAATTAAAAATATTTACAAGAAAGGGAAGATAACTTTTGTTATTTTCCCTTTTTTTTAGTTTAAAATTATTCTCTTAAAATACTTAATATAATAAAAGAGATAACTTAGCTATAATCTCTTTAATTTTAACATTAGGAATATAAATGCAAGTAGCACCTTCAATATTAAGTGCAGATTTTGGAATTTTAAACGATGAGATACAGGCTATCTGTGATGGTGGTTGTGATCTAGTACACGTAGATGTAATGGATGGTCATTTTGTACCAAACTTAACTATTGGACCAGTAGTAGTAAGTTCTGTAGCAAAAATAGCTACAAAACCATTAGATATACATCTTATGGTAGAAAATAATACATTTTTTGTAGACCTTTTTGCTCCTTTAAAACCTGAGTATATCTCTTTTCATATAGAAGAAGAGAAACATCCCCATCGGCTGATTCAAAAGATTAGAGACTATGGAATTAAACCTGCAATAGTTTTAAATCCACATAGTAGACCTGAAGATATTGAATATTTATTAGAAGACTTAGATATGGTATTATTAATGTCAGTTAATCCTGGTTTTGGTGGACAAAAATTTATTCAGAGTGTTGTTCCAAAAGCAAAAAAATTAAAAGAATTAATAAACAAACATAATCCAAATTGTCTGATTGAAGTTGATGGTGGAGTAAATGATAAAAATATTGCTGAGCTAAAAGATGCTGGGGTTGATGTAGTTGTAGCTGGTAGTTATGTATATGGTGCAGATGATTATGGTCAAGCTATTAAAAGCTTACAAATCTAAAAGCGACTTATCATTATGAGAGTAAAAATCTGTGGTATTACAAATTTAAAAGATGCTATAGATGCTATAGATGCAGGAGCAGATGCTTTAGGTTTTGTATTTTATTCTAAGAGTGCAAGATATATTGAACCATCTGTTGCGAAAGAGATAATAAAACAGTTGCCACCCTTTGTTCAAAGTGTAGGACTATTTGTAAATGAAACAGCTCAAAGTGTAAATCATATCGCCAAGATAGCTCAAATTGATATTGCACAAATTCATTTTGAAGCAGATGAAAAGTTTTATGAAGAATTGGAAGTAAAACCTATAAAAGTTGTGCGAGCAAAATCACAAGGGGATTTAAACTTATACAAAAATGAGTATAGAATAGTAGATGCTTTTGTTCCCCAATACGGAGGAGAAGGGAAACGATTAAATCTTGAATGGTTTAAAGATATTGACTGCTCACGTATAATACTTGCAGGGGGATTAACTGCTAACAATTTGGAAGAACTAAAGGGGTTTAACTTTTATTCACTCGATGTGAGTTCTGGTGTAGAAGTGAAAAAGGGTTTAAAAGATAAACAAAAAATTATAAACTTTATAAATACGGCTCATGAACTATCTTAATAAATTAGTAAATAGTTTAAATAAACACTCATTATCTATTATACAGTTTAATAAAATACTCAAAAAAAGTGATACTTTTTTTGATAATATAGAGTTGGAAAAAGAGTTACTTCTATCAAATGGATTGCCACTACATTTTTCTGAAGATAGTGTGAGTTTAAAAACAGCCTCTACACTGATTAAGGATCAGACTTTTTGTATAGTAGATATAGAAACTACAGCTGGAAATGCAAAGTCTGGTCAAATCATTGAAATTGGTGCAGTTAAGTATAAAAATGGTCAAGTAATAGAAAAATATGAATCTCTCGTAAATACAGGTGAAATACCAAAAGTAATACAAGAGCTTACAGGTATCACTCCAGAGATGACTTACAATGCACCAAATCTTCGAACCGTATTAGAAGAGTTTAAAATATTTCTTGAAGATGATATTTTTGTAGCTCATGCCATAGCTTTTGATTATAACTTTATAAGTGATAGTTTTAAAAAATTCGATTTAGGTGAACTATGTAATAGACGTATATGTACAATAGAATTATCAAAAAAACTTATAGAGTGTGAACGTTATGGATTAAAGTATTTAAAAGAGTATTTAAATATAGATATCGATAATCATCATAGAGCCTATAGTGATGCTTTAAGCACGCAATATATTTTAAAAGAGTGTTTAGAAAGATTGCCAAAAGATATTTGTACAAGTGAAGATTTGATTCGATTTTCTCAAAAGTAGTTTAAAAGAGAAAAAATCTCTTTTAAACAGTGATTAAAACTTAAATTTTAAGTTTGCGTATACATATCTTCCTGGTTCATTTAAGAGCATTTTTTCGTTACTTCCAGATGCTAAAAGTGTTAGGTCTGAGTAAGTATTTGAAACAGCGTATGTTTCATCAAATAGATTATCTACTCCAACTGTAAGTTCGATATTTTTACTAAAAGCTGTTTGTGCTTTTATATTGACTATATTATAGCTATCAAGCGCTTGTTCTCCATTATCTGAGTCAAATTTATCCCATTTTGCTACATTTACAAACTCTGTTCTCAAACTTGTCATATCTGAATGGTCATAAGTCAAACCAATAGTAGTTTTTGCAGGTGTGATATCTGCTAAGTCTTTATCTGTTTGACCAGTCATAGCTTCATCTTTTTTACCTACTTTATACGCATATCCTGCATCCAAAGTTAATGTGTCATTTATATAGTATGAACCATTTAATTCAAGACCATAAATCTTCGCATCAATATTTTCAAACTTATTCTCTGTTCCACTATTTCTAAAATAGATATAATTCTCAAGTTTGCTATAAAAAAACTTTGCTTTTACTTTTCCATCTTCATACTTATGTTCTAATCCAAAATCTATTTCTGTATTTGTAGTTTTTTCTAAAGTATCTGTTCCTATACTTTTACCACTTTTTTGAAAATATAGTTCTCTTGCATCTGGAACTCTTGAAGCTTTTCCTATCCCTACAAAATACTGAGTATTTTTATTTGGAGTAAGTGTTACAACTACATTACCAGATAAACTATTGTATTCTCTATCTTCATCCGAACTGTTTGCTGTATCGATTTTAGTTTTATCGTATCTAGCTCCAACTTCAAATTTAAAATTATCTATCTTTTTTGTATTTTTTATAAATAGTGCATTGTTTTTAGTATCTGAATCATCTATACTATGACCAATAAATGGTTTTTTATCGTTATAGTACTTACCATCCCAATTTCTTTTACTAGTATCAAGACCTACTAAAAATTCACTCCCTAATGCATCAAAAGTATTCATCACTTTTAATCCCTTTGCATCAGTAGTAAGATGATTTGTCATCCCTGCCATCATAGCATTTGTGTTTTTATTTCGTAGGGTTATATCCATAGGATGATCTACATCACTTTTGAAAATCTTTACTTCAAGTTTTTTCGAAAACGATCCTAGGTTTTTTGCTGTATATTTTGCATTGAATAATTTACTATCATCATATTTTGCATCCATTCCTGTTGATGGATATAGGATATTATCACTCTCATTTTTTGTTCCACTTATTTCTAATTCGTGATTATCGTTAATATTAATAATAGTTTTTACCATTAATGATTGCTTTTCATAGGCTTTCATATCTTTGTATTTATCTTGATATTTATCTGCAGCAGTTGTTGCATTTTTGGAATTTTGCTCAAAGAGAGTATCTCCATTACCATCTTTGTACTGATCACTTTCTTCTTTTGAATAGGTTACTGCAACTTTAATTTTCTCATTTCCAGCACTTGCATTTATTACACCTTTTTTATAACCAAAACTTCCAAATGTTCCTTCTAATGATCCATGAACACCTGTTTGTGGTTTTTGAGTAGTGATTTTTACATTACCACTTAAATTTCCAAATTCAGTTACATCAAATGGACCTTCATTTATCTCTACTGTTTGTATATTTGAAGTGATAATATGAGAAGTAGGGGGATCCATTCTATTTGGACAGGCTCCATGAATCATTCCACCATCTATAGTTACTTTAATATTATCTCTTTTTTGACCTCTTAAAATAATATCATTTGCGATACCACTTCTTCTTATCATTGAAATACTTGGAGATTTTTTAGCTAATACTTCTGCTAAATCAGCATTTTTAATATCTTGTGTATTGACATTGTTAACAACTTTATTTGTAACTTTTTCTGCAACTTCCATTGTTCCTAAATCTTGAGCATAAAGATTTAAAGCAAATGCACATGATAATGATAAACATATTTTTTTATTCATAGATTTTCCTTCTTTTATATTTAAATTTAGGGTATCTATTAAATGTTAATTATGTGTTAAATGAAACCTTTATTCATTTACAATGAGCTCTAAAATTTTATCTTTATTTTGACAAAAGTGTCCATTTCTTGAGATGAGTAATAAATCATTTGCTCTTCCCCTTATCGACTGGATTTTAGCACTATTAATCTCTACTCCAAAATCATCAAAAGTGTTTGCAATATAAGAGAATAATCCTTTTTGATCTTTTGTATTTATTTTCATTAAAGCTAATTCATCTGTATGATTACATTCCACAAATATCTCTTTTTTAGAAATCTTTGGTTTTTTTAAACGAATCTTTTTATTCATATCAAAAGAATCTCTAATAATCTCTTCAATATATGGAATATCATCTTCATCTACACGTGCATCAAAAGATATTTTAAAAAACTTTTTATCATCAAAGAGTTTATATATACCCATATATAAAATGTTTAAAAATTGCATTTTTCCGAGTAAATATCCTAAGTTTAATGGAACAGCTCGTGTTATTTTAATAGAAAGTGTTTCTTTATTTGAGATAGTATAGTCCCAATCTGTAGTGTTATTAGCACGAATTGCTATTTTAATGATATCTTCTGATTTATATTTTAGGTACATTTGATTTGATTCGATATGAAGTATTTTTTTCTTTAATACTCTACTTGATTCTAAAAATAACTTATGTTTTTTTATCGTATTTTCTTTTGCAACCCTTCTTGAACTTAGTTTTAATAACTCTTTATTATCAAATGCAGGTAAACACTGTAGATATAATTCTTTTAAAAGTGAAGCAGTTGAGCTTTTATAGAGTTTTTCATCAACAGAACATATATCTGCATAAGTTAATAGATATAACAACTCTAAAGACTCTTTCGTTTTTATCAGTCCCGTAAAAGCTAAAATGGTATTTTGAGAATATATATCTTCAGTTGTAGCTACTTTTGACATCATATTATGATATCGTATTAAATTAGCAGCTACAGTAATAATCTCATCATCTATATTTAATGATTTTGCAAATTTTTTAAATAGGTTTTGCCCTACGATATGATGATCTTGCTCTCTCCCTTTCCCGCAATCATGAAAAAAAGATGCTAAACGTAAGATAAATTTTTGATGTGATGTTAATTTATCATACATAACTTGAAGAAAAGGTTCTTCTATATTTTGCAAATGGTATAATGTTTTAATACTATGAATATCGACTGGATGCTTATGATATCCATCAAATTGTGGCTGATTTATTATCATTTTTAAGACAGGCATTAATTCAACTAAAAGATTCGAGTTGTAAAGTAATTTAATAATTGGGTATAAATTTTCTCTTTCTAAAAGAGTAACAACCTGAGTTTTTTCATCTGCGCTTAAAGTTTCTGGTAAAATAGTTCTTGAAGCATAAAAAACATAAGAAGCATCAAAACTATTGAGATTTTCTGGTAAAGCAATCAACTCTTGTAAAAAGAGGTGTAATTTTTTTGGTTTATTATTAAATGAAGAATAAATTTTATTATCATTATAAAATATATTTTTACTCAATCTTTTCTCTTTTAATAAAGAAAGAGAGGATAAATCTACTAAGTATCTACGAGTAATTTTTTTGGTTACGATAACTGAAAAAGAGTGTATAACATGCAAAGAGTGCAGAATCTTATCCATACATTGTCTCTCTTTGACATATCTAATCGTATCTTGAAAGCCCAACCATCTACTTAAATCTGGTAAAATATCAAATGTTACAATATCAACTTTCTTTTTAGAGATGAGATGTAAAGCACTTCTTACTCTAAAAATATATTCTATAGAGATAACAAATTTTCTAAACTCTTCATCTGTAAATACCACTCCACATAGATGTTTTGTATTGGTAACTCCATAAGCAACTGTAGCCATCCAATACACCATATTGGCTTCTCTCATTCCTCCATATCCATCTTTTATATTTGGTTGCATAACTAAAGGGTATTTTAACAATCTTGTTTTATGTTCAGCAAGTTTTTCTAAAACAAATTCTTTTTGCTTATATTTCCGTATTTTAGATAATCTATATTCAAATTTATACCATAAATGTTTCGACCCATATATCAAGCGTGATTCTAAAATAGAAGTTTTGATAGTCACATCGTTTCGTACTTCTTCTTCTATATCCTTTATATTATGTACACGGCTTCCAAGTTTAAGTCCACTATCCCAAGCCAATAAGACAAACTCTTCTAAAATGGGTTTGATGTTAAAGCCAGGAACTTCATCAAATAAAAGCATAATATCAATATCACTATACATACATAATTGTTCTCGCCCATAGCTTCCTAAAGCAATCACAGTTATAGGTATATAGTTACTCATAGGGAGATATGATTCAAAATGTTTTCGTAATAAATATTTGTAAATAATTTTAATAAAACTATCAATTTTTTTTGTATGTTTAACTAAAAAATCTTTTCCACTAGAACCTTTGAAACTTTCATCTAAAGAGTTCAAATACTCTTTAATCTCATATTTAATAGCTTTTGCTATTTGAAAATCTGGTGCTTTTTGTTCGATGAGTTCTTCTATTTTGATATTTAAATTTGTCATATTTTATTATATCAAAAATACTAAATTCTTCAAAATATAAATTTTAAACTAAAATTAAGAATTGGATTGTTACAATACTTTATATTTATTTAAAAAGGTACAAACTATGAAAACAAATTTACCTACAAACATTGATAAATGGTCATTTAATAAAAATAAAACATTTACATTTATAGAAAAATATGATGTTATAATAATCATAGCATTATTCTCATTAGCGTATTTTTTGATATTTTAAATACCCTGTAATAACTATAGAATCACTAACTAAAGTAGACTGTTAAAAAAATAAAATAATTATTAGAAAATAAAACTAAATAATTTCTCACCATACAAAAAATTAATCAAAAAATGTTATACTAAAACCTTATAAAATGAAATAAATATGTAGGAATCTAAAATGGAAATAACTATGAATAGTGAAGAGAAAGCTTATTTTAATCGACAAATTCAACTGTGGGGTGAAAGGACTCAAGAATCTTTGAAAACAAAAAAAATTGCAATTATTGGTTGTGGTGGATTAGGTTGTAGTCTAGCTATTGCTTTAGGAAGCAGTGGAATAGGGCAAATAGATTTAGTTGATTTTGATACCGTTGGCGTTCATAATATTCATAGACAAATTGGATTTAAAGTAGGGGATGAGGGAAAATTAAAATGTGAAGTTTTAAAAGAATTGGTTCAGACAAGAAATCCTTACGTTACAGTAAATTCGTTTGATATGGATTTTCATACTTTTAGTTTTACTGATGACTATTATGATTTAATTTTAGATGGCACAGACAATTTACCTGTACGTGCTAAAATAAATACATTTTCAAAAGAAAAAAATATTCCATGGATATATGCTAGTGTAGAGTCATTTCATGGGCAAGTGTGTTTTTTTGAAAAAGCTGATTTTGAATCAGTATTTAATGTAACAGATCATAAGCCAGGGGGAATAGCAGCTCCTATTGTTATGAACATTGCATCATTTCAAGCAAACATAGCATTACGTTATCTTGCTGATTTAGATGTAAAAAAAGATTTATTGAACTATTTCTTTTTTAATGAAGAGGGAGAATTTATCCACCAAAAATTTGCTTTGCCAAAGTAAAATAATTCTAAATTTATATAATTGGATTTTAAGCATTTTTACACTATAATCATCAAATTTTATAATATAAATAAGGAACTTTAATAATGCCAAAAAGAGAAGATATAAAGTCTATACTATTAATAGGGTCTGGTCCTATTGTAATTGGTCAAGCGTGTGAATTTGACTATTCTGGTACTCAAGCAACAAAAACATTAAAAGAGTTAGGATATAGAGTTGTGTTAATCAACTCAAACCCAGCTACAATTATGACAGATCCTGAATTTGCAGATAAAACATATATCGAGCCTATCACTGAAGAGATGATTACAAAAATCATTGAGATAGAAAAAATTGATGCTGTTTTACCTACAATGGGTGGACAAACTGCACTTAATGTTGCTACATCTATGTATGATAAAGGGATGTTAAAAGGTATAGAGTTCCTAGGTGCTCATCCTGATGCTATTAAAAAAGGTGAAGATAGACATCTTTTTAATGAAGCGATGATTAAAATCGGTATGGATTTACCAAAATCTGCAACTGCATATTCTGTAGAAGAAGCTATAGAAAAAGCCAAAGAGATTGGTTTTCCTGTAATTTCACGAGCTTCATTTACTCTTGCTGGTGGTGGTTCTGGTGTTGCATATAATATGGAAGAGTTTAAAGAGTTAGCAGAAGCTGGTATCGATGCTTCTCCAATCAATGAGATTGAAATTATGGAATCTATGCTTGGTTGGAAAGAATATGAAATGGAAGTTATTAGAGATAATAAAGATAACTGTATCATTGTATGTTCTATTGAAAACTTCGATCCAATGGGTGTACATACTGGGGATAGTATCACTGTAGCACCTGCACTTACTCTTACAGATAAAGAGTACCAAAATATGAGAAATGCATCTTTTGATATTTTAAGAGAAATCGGTGTTGATACTGGTGGATCAAATGTACAGTTCTCTATTTGTCCTAAAACAGGAAGAATGATTGTTATTGAGATGAACCCAAGAGTTTCAAGATCTTCTGCACTTGCTTCTAAAGCTACTGGTTATCCTATTGCTAAAGTAGCAACTCTTCTTGCTGTTGGATTTACTCTTGATGAGATTGAAAATGACATCACTGGAACAACTGCTTCTTTTGAACCTGTAATTGATTATGTTGTTACAAAAATACCTCGTTTCACATTTGAAAAATTTCCATTAGCTAACTCTACATTATCAACTGGTATGAAGTCTGTTGGTGAAGTTATGTCTATGGGGAGAACATTTAAAGAATCATTCCAAAAAGCTCTTTGTTCATTAGAAACAGGATTAAGTGGATTTGAAACTATGGAAGGTGGTCTTGATTTCATCAAAAAAGAGATTAGAAGACCAAATGAAAGTAGAATGTTATACTTAATGCAAGGATACAGAGAAGGATTAACAAATGAAGAGTTATTTAATCTTTGTGCTATTGATCCTTGGTTCTTAGACCAATTTAGAACACTTTATAATACTGAGTGTGAAATTATTGAATCAAAAGATACTATTTTAACAAATGCAGAATTATTAAGAAAAGTAAAAACGTATGGTTTCTCTGATGTTATGATTGGAAAATTAACACAAAAAACTGAAGAAGAAGTATACCAAGCAAGAAAAGTTTTAGATGTAAATTTAGAATACAATGAAGTTGATACTTGTGCTGCAGAATTTAAAGCATTAACACCTTATTTATACTCTAGTACAAATGTAACAAAACTTCCTAAAACTGAAGAAGTTGCATCTGATGACAAAAAAGTTCTGATCATTGGTGGTGGTCCAAACAGAATCGGTCAAGGTATAGAGTTCGATTATTGTTGTTGTCATGCTTCATTTGCTTTAAATGAAATTGGTGTAAAAACTATTATGTATAACTGTAATCCTGAAACTGTATCAACAGATTATGATACATCAGATATCTTATACTTTGAGCCAATCGACTTTGAAAGAGTGAGAGGGGTAATCGAAACAGAAAAACCAGATGGTATTATTGTACACTTTGGTGGACAAACTCCATTAAAACTAGCTAATGCAATTCATGAGTTTGGTGGTAAAATCATCGGGACTACTGCTGAAGTTATTGATTTAGCTGAAGATAGAGAAAAATTCTCTACATTTGTTGAAAAAGCAGGATTGTTACAACCAGATAATGGTACAGCAGTTACTTTAGAAGAAGCATTAGAGATTGCAAATAGAGTAACTTATCCAGTTCTTGTACGACCTTCATTTGTACTTGGTGGCCGTGGTATGAAAATTGTATATAGTGATGATGAACTAAAACAATATATGGCAGAAGCAGTTTCTGTATCAAATGACGCACCTGTGCTTGTAGATAAATTTTTAGATAGAGCAATAGAACTTGACGTAGATTGTATCTCTGATGGTACTGATGTTTATATTGGTGGAATTATGCAACATATTGAAGAAGCTGGTATCCATTCTGGAGATTCAGCGTGTAGTTTACCTCCAATTAGTTTATCTGAAGAGCTTTTAAAAGAAGTAGAAGATAAAACAAAAACTATGGCTTTAGAACTTGGTGTAGTTGGTTTAATGAATACACAATACGCTATTCACCAAGGTAAAATTTATTTAATCGAAGTAAATCCACGAGCATCTAGAACAGTACCATTTGTATCAAAAGCTACAGGAATCCCTATGGCTAAAGTTGCTACTAGAGTTATGTGGGGAGAATCTTTAAAAGATGCATTAAAAGCGTATGATAAAGATGAAAACATAGTAAATGTTACAACTCCATCAAGAGAAAACCTTTTATTACCAATGCTTAAAGGGCATGTTGCTGTTAAAGAAGCTGTTTTCCCATTTAATAAATTAAGTGGTGCTGACCTTATTTTAGGACCTGAGATGAAATCTACAGGTGAAGTAATGGGTATTAGCGATGATTTTGGAAAAGCATTTGCAAAAGCACAAGATGCTGCAAAAAATGATTTACCAAGTGAAGGTGGAAAAGTATTTATCTCTTTAGCTGATTTAGATAAAGAATTTGCTCCACAAATTGCACAAGGTCTTAAAGATTTAGGATTTGAAATAGTTGCAACGGGTGGAACACATACGAGTATCAGTGAAGCTGGAATATCATGCGAAAAAGTTTTAAAAGTAAGTGAAGGAAGACCAAATATCGTAGATAGCTTAATGAATGAAGAGATAGTAATGGCTATAAATACGAGTGATGGTGAAGAGACGAGTAAAGATGATGGTCTTCAAATAAGGAGAACTGTTTTAAGAATGAATGTACCGTATGTTACAACTGTAGCTGGTGCTTTAGCATCTGTTAAAGCTATTGAAGCGAAACAAGATGTAAATGGACTACTTCCTAAATCAATACAAGAGTTTTTACTATAAAAATGAAAGTATAGAGTTGAATCCTGACTTAATATATTTAACTCAAACTGATACAACAGTTGGTTTTTTATCAAGTAATGATAAAAAACTTTCTGGTGCAAAACAAAGAGATCCTAATCAAAAAACGTTACAAGTACTGAGTAATTATAAAACATTAACAAATCTTGTTCGTGTTCCCACAAAACACAAGAAGTTTATAAGACGTGCAAAAAATTCAACCATTATATATCCAAATAGTTTAGCTTTTCGTGTTGTGGAACAAAACTCTCAACATCAAAATTTTTTAAAAAAATTTACTCAGATGTATTCTACCTCTGCAAATAAAACGAAAAATAATTATAATGCAAATTATGCTATGAACAACAGTGATGTTGTTGTCTATTCAAAAGAGGAATTTAGAGAGAAAAAAGCATCTAACATATATAAAGTCAATAAGTTAAAAATAAAGAAAATACGATGAAAAAAATTATTTCATTATTTGTTTTATTATCTTTAATGAATATATTAACTGCAAGAGAACTTATTCATGTAAATTTTCATGAATTGACATTAAGAAATTTGGTAAAAATTACATCAAAAATTGTAGATAAAAATATTTTAGTTTCAGCTCAATTAAAAGGAAAAGTAAATCTTATTTATAATAAACCAATATATAAAGATGAAGTTTTAGAAATATTGGAACTGATTTTAAAATCTAATGGTTATAAAATCATAAAAACTGATAATTTTTTAAATATAGTAGAATCAATCAATGAAAAAATGGTGGAAGTTATTTATTTAAAAAATACAAAAGCCAATGATATCTATGCCATTATAAAAAGTTTAGAGTTAGTAGATAAAAAAACGCAAAATGCTGATTTTACTATATCTTTATTTGAAGATATTAATGCTATTGTGTTAAAGGGAGCTCCTTTTAGAATAAAAAGTTTAAAAAAACTTATTCAAGAGCTTGACATTCGTAAACAACAGGTTTATGTGCAAGCAAAAATAATAGAGATAAGTGAAAGAAAAACTAAAAATATTGGTATTGAATATGGTTTAAATGCTTTTAGTGCAAATGGTACTGGTATTGTAACTTTTGCTTCCTCTTTAAATAATACACAAAATAACAATTCCCTTAATTTAGAACAATTAACACGCTATGGATATAGTCCAAAAAGTATACAAAATGGAATATCTCTTGGTGCTACAATAAACCTTTTAAAACAAAACAGTGCTTTAGATGTCATAAGTGAACCATCAATCTTGTGTTTAAATAATAAAGAGAGTTCTATTTATGTAGGAGAAACACGATCAATACCTACTGGGACAACAATTGGTACTACAACTACAACAAATTTTAAAAGAGAAGATATAGGCTTGAAACTTATTGTAAAACCAAGAATTGCTGATAATAATAAAGTTACATTAGAACTGAAAACTATTTTAGAGGATATAAAAGAGATAGATGCAAAAACAGGAAATCCAAATACGAATAAAAAAGAGGTTATTACTAGTGTAATGGTAAATAATGGAGAAAGCATTATTTTAGGTGGTTTAATTAAAAATAAATCTGAAAATATTGTATCAAAAGTTCCATTACTGGGTGATATTCCTTATTTTGGAGAACTATTTAGAAACAATTATAACATTGATGATAAAATAAATTTGGTTATCATTGTAACACCCTATATTATACCAAAGTCAAAAAATTTAACTTTTATTATTAATCAATTAACAAAGCTAAAGGAACTTGAAAATAAGTATACTGCTATTTTATTGGAAAATCTCAATAAAAGAAAAAAAGAAAATTATCGATTTAAATATGATGATAATTTAACAGAAAATCAAAAAAAACATAAACAAATATTAAAAGAATCATTTGGATTATAAGGATATACATTTGGAAAATAACAAAAAAACATTAACTATTATAGATACTTTTGGATTTTTATTCAGAAGTTACTACGCGCTACCACCGTTAAAATCACCAACAGGATTTCCAACAGGAATGCTTACTGGTTTTATGAACTTTGTAAGTGGAATAGGGAGAGATTTCAAAACAGACTATTTAGTATTTGCACTTGATAGTAAAGGAAAAACATTTAGAAATGATATTTATGAAGAGTATAAAGCACATAGACCTGATGCTCCAGATGATTTAAAAGCACAGCTGCCTGTTGCTATTGAGTTTATTGAAAAAATGGGTTTCAAAACAGCATCACAAGTAGGATATGAAGCAGATGATATCATAGCTTCATTAGCACATGATGGGGCAAAAAGTGGTTTAAATGTAAGAGTTGTAAGTCATGATAAAGATTTATATCAACTAATAGGCGATAATATTTTCATGTTTGACCCTATGAAAAAAAAGATTGTGAGTAAAGAAGATTGTTTTAGTAAATATGGAGTGTATCCTGCTCAATTTACTGATTATCAATCATTATTAGGAGATAGTGCAGATAATGTTCCTGGAGTAAAAGGTGTAGGGGCTAAAACTGCTATGGCTTTAATCCAACAGTTTGATACTCTTGATAATATCTATGCAAATATGGGAAATATCGAAAAACCTAGATGGCAAAAACTTTTAACAGAAGGGAAAGAATTAGCATACATCAGTAAACAACTTGTAACTTTAGATACTGATTTTCATGCATTAGAACAGCTTGGGACTATAGAAGATTTAGAATTACCAAAAGAAAATCCTATTTTAAAAATTGCTGATACTTTAAATGAATTTGGAATGAATAGAATTATAGATAAAGTGCATAAAGAGGGATTAAATTATCGTACAGCAATTCCAGCTGGTTATGATGAGTCAAAATTTAAAGAACAAGAAGTAGAAATACTTGATTGTGAGTATATCCTTTTAAATGATACTACAAAACTATTTGAAGTAATCAATAGCATACCTAAAAATTCACTTGTTGCATTTGATACAGAAACTACGGGAATAGATGCGAAAAAAGCCAATATTGTTGGATTTTCATTTTGTTGGGAAAATAAAAAAGCGTATTATGCACCTATAGGGCACTTTTATTTAGGTGTCGAAGAACAAATCTCTTTAGAAGATGCAAAACGTGCAATTGAGCTTTTAAATAGTCATCAACTTATCTTGCAAAATTTTAAATATGATTTAGAAGTTGTAAAAAATAATTTTAATTTAGAGATAAAACTTTTTGCAGATACTATGATAATGGCATGGCTTTTAGACAGTGATAAACCTGTAGGTATGGATAAGTTAGCTGTTAGATTATTAAATGGGTATACAACTATAGCATTTAAGGATGTTGTAAAAAAAGGGGAAGACTTCTCAAATGTAAATCTAACTGATGCGTGTAAATACGCAGCTGAAGATGCTTTTATCACTTTTAAACTTTATAGTAAAATAGAAGAAGCCTTTAAATCAAATGATGAAGAGTATATTTTAAAAATTGCAAAACAAGTAGAATTTCCATTTATAAATGTTCTTAATAACATGGAAAATAGAGGTATAAAAATAGATATCTCATTTTTTGAAAATCTCAAAACAAACAGCCAAAACCATTTAACTGAACTAACAAAAAATATTTTTGAGTTAGCTGGAAATGAGTTTAATATAAATTCACCAAAACAATTAGGTGAAATTTTATTTGAAAAATTAAATTTAACAGCTTCTAAAAAAACAAAAACAGGGTACAGTACAAATGAATCAGTACTTTTAAAAATAAAAGATGAACATGAGATAGTTCCTAAGATTTTAGAATATAGAGAAGCTTTTAAACTACACTCCACTTATATAGAACCCTTATTAGAGCTAGGAAAACAAAATGATGAGAATAAAATATTTACTTCATTTTTACAAACAGGAACAGCAACGGGAAGATTAAGTAGTAAAAATCCAAATTTACAAAATATACCAGTAAGATCTGAAGCAGGGCGAGCTATTAGAGAAGGTTTTGTTGCAAAAACTGGATATAAGCTAGTAGGTATTGATTATTCTCAAATTGAGTTACGATTACTTGCTCACTACAGTAAAGATCCTGCACTACTAGAAGCTTTTAGAGAAGATAAAGATATCCATTTACAAACAGCAATCAAAATTTTTGGTGAAGAGGAAGCTCCAAACAAAAGAAATGTAGCAAAATCAATTAACTTTGGTTTATTATATGGTATGGGTAGTAGAAAACTAGG
>Ga0193953_1000396_pt1 | contig 24244 bp, 15 predicted proteins | sample BB_4_MG_FD_140325 | JGI IMG/M metagenome (GOLD analysis project Ga0193953, IMG submission 140325) | Microbial mat bacterial communities from the Broadkill River, Lewes, Delaware, United States - BB_4_MG | ecosystem: Environmental > Aquatic > Freshwater > River > Microbial mats | place: USA...
AATAGTGATAAACCCCAAATTATATATTGGGTTATGAACACCAAGCCTTGTATTTATTCACACTTTATTGAAAAAAATATGATTTTGAAAATTTCATAAACGAGAGAACCTGAGTTGTTACAAAAAAAGAGTGTCGCTTATTATCAATCACCTTCCTATCCCAAATGTTAAGCGACACCCTCCCCTTCAACTATACAGCACCTTGTGCTAACATTGCATCCGCCACTTTCACAAACCCACCAATATTAGCACCATCCACATAATTCACAAATCCATTTTCTTTTTCTCCGTACTTTGTACATGTTTTATGTATGCTCTTCATAATGTTTTGCAAGCGATTATCTACTTCCTCGCGAGTCCAGTTTAAGCGCATGCTGTTTTGCGTCATTTCCAGTCCGGATACTGCTACGCCACCTGCATTTGCTGCTTTTCCCGGACCAAACAATATGGTTTTATCTAGAAACACCTGAACGGCTTCTGGTGTGGATGGCATATTAGCACCTTCCGATACGCAAATACAACCATTGGAAACCAAGGTGATGGCCTCTATTTCATTTATCTCATTTTGTGTGGCACTTGGTAGGGCAATGTCTCCTTTCTCCAGCCATGGGCGTTCATTTTCGACATATTTGACGCCGTACTTGTCTGCATATTCTTTGATGCGACCGCGTTTGGTATTTTTCAAATACATGACATATTTGAGCTTTTCTGCATCTATTCCTTCCTTATCGTAGATGTAGCCACTGGAGTCAGATAATGTCAACACTTTGCCACCCAATTCAATTACTTTTTCAACCGTGTATTGTGCTACATTGCCCGAACCGGATACCAGGACGGTTTTACCTTTAAAGCTTTCGCCTTTGGTTTTTAGCATTTCTTGGGCAAAATAGACATTTCCATAGCCGGTGGCCTCAGGTCGTATTAAACTACCACCATAAATCAGGCCTTTACCTGTTAGGACACCTGTAAATTCGTTGGCAATCCGTTTGTATTGGCCATACAAATAACCGATTTCACGGCCACCAACCCCAATATCTCCTGCCGGTATATCTGTATTCGGCCCAATGTGGCGAAATAATTCAGTCATGTAACTCTGACAGAAACGCATGACTTCATTGTCCGATTTTCCCTTTGGATCAAAGTCGGATCCTCCTTTGCCACCTCCCATAGGCAGTGTTGTCAAGCTGTTTTTAAAGACTTGCTCGAAAGCCAGGAACTTTAATATGCCCAGATTCACGGTTGGGTGAAAGCGTAATCCTCCCTTATAAGGCCCGATAGCACTGTTCATTTCAATGCGATAGCCGCGATTCACGCGCATTTCACCTTTGTCGTTTACCCAAGGTACCCGAAACATAATTACGCGCTCTGGTTCAACAATTCGTTCAAGAATACCGGCATATCGGTATTTAGGATTTTCATCCAGGAAATGATCCAATGACATAACTACTTCATGGACCGCCTGGTGAAATTCTGGTTCTGCTGGATTTTTGGCTTTTAATTCAGCCATAAAAGCATTGGTGTCTAAATAAGAAGTTCGTGACATAAATATGGCTTTAAAAGGTGTAAAATGATAGATGTTGAGTTTGATGTGTAAAACCTTATTCAGTATGGGATCTACAAGTTTTTTTCTCCTTAGTCTTGAGCAACTGTTTTGCCTAATGGTATAAAAAGTTAGCGCTTTTTTTTATTAAAAGCCATACGAAAAGAATAATTCGTGAATAATTCGATTTTTTGTTATCTTTTAGTAATAAATCAGTTGCTGTATGCAAAAGAGTTGGGATAAATTGGATTCTACCAAAGAGGTGCCAGATAATGGGATCGCTTCTGCTCGCGTTTTAAAGATTCGCAATCAAGTGGTTCAGATTATCAAGCAGGATAATCCGATTGATGAAACGCTGGAGGAATTAATTAGTGTTTTACCCCAGGCCTGGGTCCATCATGATCAAATTGGGGTTCGGGTACGATTTAAAGAGTGGGAGTTTGCTTCTCCAGGTTTTATGGAAACAGGATTGGGTATTACTGAACGCTTTTCAACTGTAGATGGTGGCAAGGGAGCCATTGATGCCTATTATCTCACTGAACAACCGGATCGTGATGAAGGGCCTTTTTTATACGATGAGCGTTTACTAATAAACCAAACTGCACGACTTCTTTCCGGATATATTAATCACATTATCTCTGAGCGTAAGCACTCCGAATCTGTTGAGCGCTTAAAGGAATTGTCGGTGATCAATCGCACAACCCGCATTATCAATGAAGGGCAATCGATGGATGATGTGTTGCAGCAAGTCGCTTTTTTGATGCCATCGGGCTGGCAATATCCTGAATTTACTGTGGCACGTATTTCCTATGCCGGACATGATTATACCAGTGAGCGGTTTATCGAAACAGACTGGGTGCAAACCCAGCGTTTTCAAACAATCGACGGAGGTTCAGGCTCTATGGATGTGTTTTATACCCGTGATTTCTCCTATTTGTCTGGTGATCCGTTTTTAAAAGAAGAGCGTGATTTGCTTACTAATTTAACCCGATTGATCACTGATTTTCTTAATCAAACATTGGCACAGACTGAAAAGAAAGAGCGTCAGGAGCGGGTTAAGGAGCTGAGAACAATTAATGAAACCACACGGATCATTAATCAGCACATGCCGGTTTCATTTACATTGAATCGTATCGCGGAGCTTTTGCCGGGAGGAATGCAATTCCCGGAGTATTCTGTCGCTCGTATTCGATTGGAACAACATGAATTTACAAGTCCAGGGTTTATTGAAACGCCCTGGGTGTTAAGATATAAATATGAGACCATTGATAGGCAGACAGGGGCTATTGAAGTTTATTATTTGAAGGAATTTGCTAAAACGCGTCAGGAACTTTTTCTAAATGAGGAAACGGATTTAATTCGTAACCTGGGGAATCTCATTGTTGGCTATTTAAATAGCATTCATGCACGTGACTTGATGGAAAAATCAAGACGTCTATACGCCGGTGAATATTTGAAGCAAAAGAAAAATCTCACAAAAGAACCATCTCGGAAAAGTAAACATCTGCTTCAGAATTTCATGCATAAAAATAATGCAGCGCGTGATATTTATTATGATTTAATGCCCTTCAAAGTCAAAGAAATTCTTTTGGTAGCTAACTTATTTGATGCTTATGCTATTGAAAGTGAAGGCCGGTTTACGGAGCAAATTTTAGGTGGTTTCCACCAGTTGCATTTATTAACCTTACCTCGGGTAACCGGCGTTACTACCTACGAAGAGGCCATTGACAAGTTAAATGAAAAGCACTTCGACTTAATTATCGTGATGGTTGGTGTGGATAAACGTTCACCACTTGAATTGAGTCGGCTGGTTAAGAAGGCTTTTCCATATATTCCGATTTTTATTCTTCTGAATAACGATGCGGATATTCCTTTTTTTGAAGCGCGAAAAAGAGAGATGGGGGTTTTGGATGAGCTGTTTGTTTGGAATGGTGATCCAAAAATTTTCTCTTCCATGGTATTTCATTTGGAGGATAAAGTCAATGTCGAGAATGATACGCAAGTGGGATTGGCCCGTGTTATTTTGTTGGTCGAAGATTCCGTAAAGTATTACTCGAAGTATTTACCGCTTTTGTATTCCAGTGTTTTAGAGCAAACCAACCGATTGATTGAAGATGTGAGTGCGGATGAGTTATATGCTGTACTGCGTTTGCGAGCTCGTCCCAAAGTGTTGATTGTAAGTAGTTATGAAAGTGCACTGGAGATTTTTGATAAGTATAAGGACTATTTGCTTTGTCTCATCTCCGATGTGGAATTTTTGCGCAATGGCCGTTTGGACCAGAATGCAGGATTTGATCTGGTAAATCATGTAAAGTCCAAACTGAAGGATTTGCCTGTTATTATGCAATCATCGAAAATTGAATATTCTCAGGATGCCTATGAGTTAAAGACGGTTTTTATCAACAAATACTCCGAAAGTTTGCTTCAGGATATTAAAACGTTTATCAGTCATTACCTGGGTTTTGGGAATTTTGTGTACAAAGATGCACACGGACGATCCATAGCCATAGCTCGTAATCTGAAAGAGTTTGAGCAGAATTTGAGAAACGTGCCCATTGATAGCATTGTCTATCATGCGCGTAAGAATCATTTTTCCATGTGGTTAATGGCCAGGGGTGAGATTAAGATTGCACGCATAATCGCGCCGTATCGAATTAGTGATTTTGAGTCGGAAGAATTATTACGTGAATATTTAATTAAAGTATTGCGCCGTCACCGGGAAGAGCAGAATCAGGGGAAGGTAATTGACTTTGATGATGTGGATAACATCGATGAGAGCATTGTTTATAGTTTGTCCGGCGGATCATTGGGTGGTAAAGGACGTGGTTTGGCATTTATCAATACCTTGCTGTTTAACTTTGATTTTGCTGCTCATATTCCCGGCGTAGTGATTAAGATGCCTCGCACAACAGTGATCGGAACGGATGAGTTCGAGCTGTTTATGGAGCGTAATAAATTACAGGATCTGTACTTTCGGGAATTATCTTTTCAACAGATCAAAATGATCTTTCTGGAGGGAGCACTTTCGAAAACATTGGAGCGCCGACTGAAACGCTTACTCACCATTTTTACAAAACCTTTGGCAGTTCGGTCGTCAGGTATTCTGGAAGATAGTTTGAAACAGCCGTTTGCAGGTGTTTTTGATACTTACTTATTACCCAATAACCATGAACAGCCGGATGAACGGTTCAAGCAACTATGTGCAGCCATTAAGTTGGTGTATGCCTCCATCTTTAGTGAAACCGCCCGGGCTTTTACCGAAGCGGTAGATTTTAAAATTGAAGAAGAGCGGATGGCCGTCATTATTCAGGAAGTAGTAGGGCATTCATACAATCAGTATTTTTATCCACACATTAGTGGGGTAGCCCAATCGTACAATTATTACTCCTTTGGCCATATGAATCCGGAGGATGGCTTTGCTGTTATCGCTTTAGGCTTGGGTAAGTATGTGGTTGATGGAGAAAAAGCCTGGCGATTTTGTCCGGTGTATCCCGATCTGGAGAATAATTCACCCAAAGATCAATTGAAAAATTCCCAAACAGAGTTCTATGCCGTGGATTTGGGTAAGCAGCACCTTGATCTGTTGGAGGGGGAGACGGCTGGTTTAATTCGAACCGACTGTTATCATGCAGAGGAGCATGGAACGATCCGGCATTTGGCATCGGTTTATAATCCGGATAATAATACCATTTCGCCTGGCTTGGAGCAGTCGGGGCCACGTATTTTGAATTATACTGATATCCTGAAATATAATTACATGCCCTTGGCTAAGACCATTGAAGTGGTATTGGATGTGGTGAAAGAGGCATTAGGCTCACCGGTTGAAATTGAATTTGCAGTGGATCTAAGTAAAGATAGTAAAGGACGCACCTATTTTTACTTACTTCAGATAAAACCGTTAATTGGCAGCGCTCACGATTATTCCATTAATCCGGCCAAAATCGATACTGATAAGATTGTAGTAAAAACCAGCCATGGAATGGGTAATGGTAAGATCACAGATATCAATGATGTGGTGTTTGTTGATGTAAATGCATTTGATAAATCGAAAACCCGTGAAATGGCTGCTGAAATCGAGCAAATTAACAACCGGCTTAAGGTACAGGGGCGCCCCTATGTCTTAATCGGCCCTGGGCGTTGGGGCACAAGGGATCCCTGGATAGGCATACCGGTTGCCTGGACACAGATTTCACAAGCAAAAGTGATTATTGAAACCGATTTGGAGGACTACCCCTTAGAAGCTTCCGGGGGCTCTCATTTTTTTCATAATGTGACATCCATGAATGTGGGGTATCTTTCTGTTAAACATCACGAAAAAGAAGCATATGTCAATTGGGATTTATTAAACCAACAACCATTGGTAGGTCAAACGCGTTATTTTAAGCACATACAGTTTGGTAATTCATTAACCATTCGCATGGACGGACGAAAAAGAATGGCCATTATTACTTATAACGAATAGTCAGGTCATTATTATTGAATGATTAATTACCGGTTTGATCACATCTTACTGTATGGGTAAAAATGTTTTCTTAACTATAAACTAAACAGATGGATAAGGTACCTGTCAATTTGCGCTATTCCAATTTCTTTGCTGAAACAGCTTTCAATCGATTGATGCAAAAACGTATTCATAAAGTCTTATTGATTTGTAGTGCCTATGATGCATTTATGTTGGAAGAGGATGGCCGCATTGATGAACAGATCTTCAATGAATATGTGTCGCTAAACTTACGTTATCCGCCCCAGTTTATTCATGTGGAAACCGCTGATGAAGCATTTGAAATACTGGAGGAGCACAATATTGATTTGGTGATGACCATGTTGAGTATTGGCGGGATGGATCCTTTTTCCATGGCGAAGAAAGTGAAGGAAAAGTATGCAACTATTCCCATTGTGGTGTTAACTCATTTTTCGAGAGAAGTATCGGTACGGATGGCCCGCGAAGATACCAGCGCCATTGACTACATATTTTGTTGGTTAGGGAATGCGGATATCATGCTGGCTATCATTAAGCTGATTGAAGACGAGATGAATGTGGATCACGATGTGCAGGAGGTTGGTGTTCAGAGTATTTTGTTGATCGAAGATTCGGTCCGGTTTTATTCCAGCTACCTGCCACTGATCTATCGGATTGTGCTCACCCAATCAAAAAAATTCATGGACGAAGGACTCAATGAACATCAAAAAATGATGCGCATGCGAGGCCGTCCTAAGATTTTGCTGGCTCGCACCTATGAAGAAGCTTTGGTGATGTATGAAAAATACGAATCTAATTTATTGGGAATCATCTCGGATGTGGCCTATGATAAAGATGGACAGAAAGATTCGGAGGCAGGGATAAAATTCGCCAAATTGGTGAAGGAGCGGAATCCGTATATGCCATTTATTCTGCAGTCTTCAAATCGGAATTTGGAAAGTACCGCCAAGGAATTAAAAGTGAGTTTTATCTACAAACATTCAAAATCATTGTTGCGTCGATTAAAAGAATTGTTGAATAAATACCTGGCTTTTGGTGATTTTGTGTTTGTTAATCCGGCCACCGGTGAAGAAGTGGGGCGGGCCAGTAATTTGAAGACGCTTCAGGAACGCATGTTTCAAATACCCGATGAATCATTGATGTATCATTTCCAGCGTGACCATGTCTCCAAATGGTTAAATGCACGAGCGCTTTTCGCTATTGCGGAAGTGTTGAAATACATTCGGGTGGAAGATTTTAGTAGTCTGGATGAGGCCAAACGCTTTCTGTTTGATACGATTGCCAACTTTCGTTTTAATAAAGGGCGCGGTATCATTGCCAAGTTTTACCGGGAAAAATTTGATGAGTACCTCACCTTTACACGCATTGGGGATGGGACCATCGGTGGTAAAGCAAGGGGATTGGCGTTTTTAAATATGTTGATAAAAAAACATGAGGTATTTAGCCAGTTTGGCGAAGTGGTGGTGACCATTCCCCGCACAGTGGTGATTAGTACGGATATTTTTGAAGAGTTCATGGAGGCGAATCAATTGTATCCATTAGCCTTGTCAGATGCAGCGGATGAAGAAATATTGCAGGCCTTTGTAAGCGGGCATTTACCTGAACGGATCCATGGCGATTTATTTAAGTTCATTTCCATTTTACGGGGACCCATTGCCATTCGGTCCAGTAGTGTATTGGAGGATAGTCATTATCAACCATTTGCAGGTATTTACTCCACTTATATGATTGCTCAGGGGCCGGATGAAGGTGTTGTTTTATCGCAGTTATGTGACGCCATTAAATGTGTGTATGCATCGGCTTTTTTCAAATCGAGTAAACAATACATGGAGGCTACCATGAATGTGATTGATGAGGAACGGATGGGTATTGTCTTGCAGGAAGTGGTGGGGCAACAACATGAGGATGTGTTTTATCCGACTTTTTCAGGTGTTGGCCGATCGGTAAATTTTTATCCCATTGCACCTGAAAAGGCAGAAGATGGTATTGTGAATGTCGCCATGGGTTTGGGTAAACATATTGTGGAAGGCGGTGTTTCGTTACGATTCTCCCCCAAATACCCGCGAAAGATATTGCAGTTATCAACAACGGATATGGCCATTAAAGAAACACAAAAAACATTTTTTGCCCTCGATCTGAATTCAGCCAGTTTCACGCCTTCTGTCAATGATGCGGTTAATTTAAAAAAAATGGATCTGAAAGCATCCGAGAAGCATGGTACCTTAAGGTGGTTGGGATCGGTCTATGATTATCAATACCACATGATCAAAGATGGACTGATGGCTGATGGGATGCGACTGGTTACTTTTGCGAATGTATTAAAGTATGATGCGTTTCCCCTGGCAGAGATTATTGGTCATGTTCTGGAAATTGGACAAAAAGAGATGAACCAGCCGGTGGAAGTGGAATTTGCTGTTGATTTACAACCCAAACCTGGATTGCCTCCGATCTTTTATCTGCTACAGATACGCCCCATTGTAGACTCTAAAGAAACCATCTCGGAGAAACTGGAAGAGCTCCCCCAGGAAGAGACTTTAATATATTCTAAATCCGCCTTGGGAAATGGGATTGTCAACGATGTGTATGATGTCGTGTACATTAAGCCTCAATCATTTAATCCGGCTAATAATCCATCGTTGGTACCAGTGTTAGATCAGCTAAATAAAACGTTTCACGATGAGAATAACTATTACGTCCTTATCGGTCCCGGTCGCTGGGGATCACAGGATCCCTGGTTGGGTGTCCCGGTCAAATGGTCACAAATCTCCTCGGCTCGGGTGATAGTAGAAACGGGATTGGAGAATTATCGGATAGATCCCAGTCAGGGGACTCATTTTTTTCAGAATCTCACCAGTTTGCGGGTGGGGTATTTCACCGTCATTCCATCCATTGGTGACGGACATCTGGATATTGATTTTCTGGATCGTCAGCCAGCGGTTTTTGAGGACCAAAATATCCGACATGTACGATTTAAGCATCCATGTTTGATTAAAATAGATGGACAAAAGGGCCTGGGTGTGGTGATGCTGCCTAGCCCCAGGCTTTAGCCTGGGGTGTCAGGGTGGCCTGCGATAGGCCCCAAGCTTAAGCTTGGGGATAAACCAAGGGTGGTGATGGACGGGATCATCCTGTACCCAACTCCAGACTTTAGTCTGGGGCATTAGACAAACAGGGACTAAAGTCCCTCTAAATATACTATCATGTCATACGTGAAACTATGGATACATGCTGTATGGGGAACAAAGCGTCGTCAACCCATGATGCAATGCGAATGCGTGAAAGAACTACTAATACGGCATATCATTGAAACGTCTCGTAATAAAGGCTTTCAAGTGAAAATGATAAATGGCGTCAGTGATCATCTGCATGCCTTGATTCGTCTTAAATCCTCACAGACTTTGGATAAGATCATGCAGCATATCAAAGGAGAATCGGCTCATTGGATGAACCAACAACAATTACTGAAGGACAAATTTAAATGGTCACATCGGTACTATGCAGCTTCGGTGAGTGAATCACACATAAATAGAGTTGAAAGTTATATTAAGAATCAGGTACAACACCATAAACACCAGACCTGGCAACAAGAGTATGAAGCATTCATGGCGAAGCTTGGCTTTGTTGTTGCTTCAGATAGTTGGGACTGAAGTCCCGGTGCATGAAGAGTGGGACTCTATCAGGCCCCAAGCTAAAGCATGGGGATAGATCTGCAGTAGGGCTCTACAGACAACCGTCACCCAACCCCAGACTTCAGTCTGGGGCAACACGATGGTACTCAACCATAGTAGCTCGCTCAGGACTTTAGTCCTGCGATCAGAATAGAATCATCAACCGGGACTAAAGTCCCTCAACAAACACAAGTAGTATGAACCTCGAACGATTTCTATTACAATTGGAACAACGCCATCCTGGTGAACCGGAGTTTCAGCAGAGTGTTCGTGACCTGTTAACATCCGTTGAAGATCGCATTAGAGACGATTTCCGTTTAGAACATGCCGGTATTTTGGAACGACTGGCAGAGCCCGATCGGGTTTTCATTTTCAAAGTGCCCTGGACCACAGATCAGGGGAAAGTGATTGTGAACAGGGGGTACCGGGTGCAGTATAACAATGCCCTTGGACCCTATAAAGGGGGCTTGCGTTTTCATCCGCAATTGACACTTGGCACCGTTAAGATGCTCGCCTTCGAGCAGGTATTTAAAAATAGCTTAACCGCCTTGTCGCTTGGTGGGGCTATGGGTGGTGCTGATTTCGATCCCTATGGCAAGTCAGATGGGGAGCTGATGCGCTTTTGTCAAAGTTTTATGCTGGAACTATGGAATATCCTGGGACCGGATATTGACATCCCTGGTGGCGATATTGGCGTGGGCGGGCGAGAAATCGGGTATCTCTTCGGCATGTTAAAAAAACTCAGCAGGCGTCACAATGGGACCTTTACTGGCAAGGGGCCCGATTGGGGGGGGATTGGTTTGCGGCGCGAGGCACCGGGCTATGGCATCATCTATTTTGTAAAAGCCCTGCTTGATCAACGGGGAGAGGCATTAAAAGGAAAAACCATCGTGGTATCCGGATTTGGGAATGTGGCACATGGCGTTATTGCCAAAGCAACTGCTTTAGGTGCTAAAGTGGTCACCATTTCTGGTCCCGATGGATGTATTCATGATCCGGATGGGATCACTGGAGATAAGTTGAATTACCTGGTGGAGATGCGCGCTTCCAATGAAGATAAGGTGCGTTCTTATTCCATGGAATTTCCCGGGACAGCTTATTATGAAGGAGAGAAGCCTTGGAAGATTCCGTGCGATATAGCCATTCCCTGTGCCATTCAAAATGAATTGGATCAGGCGGATGCAAAACTGTTAATTGACAATGGTTGCCAGTTGTTGGTCGAAGGGGCCAATCGACCGTGTACCTTGGCCGCTATGGATGTAATAGAAAACGCCCCCATCACGTTCATTCCCGGAAAAGCGGTGAATGGAGGTGGCGTGGTGGTGTCGACATTGGAATTATCTCAGAATGCCATGAAAATGGTATGGACTGATGAAGAAGTGGATCAGCGATTACAACGCATCATGCAGCGCACTTTCCAATTATGCGGGCAGTATGGTAGGGTGGAAGGTGGTGATGTCAATTATCAGAAGGGGGCTAACTTAGCGGCTTTTCAGCGGGTTGCCGAGGCCATGATAGATCAGGGTACCATTGGTTAGAAGGTATTGTTTTTAGTTTTAATTGTATTTGCTGTGATCTCTCTAGATTTTAGGGATAAAAAAAAGCCGGCCTCCTTAGAGCACCGGCTTTCCATTCATAGATCTGGGTAATATTAAATGCCAAATAATTTAAAGCCTATTGAGACGGTTAAGACGTCTGTTTTTTGACCAATATCGGCAGATTTCAAATCAGAGATGTCTTTCAAACCCCATTCGTAACGTACATCAGCAGTCAGACGCCAAAATTCAACACCCGCGCCAGCTTGAAAGGACCAGTTAGTGCTTTTGAATTCATCTAATTCAGGAATGTCAGTCTTTGCTTTTCCAATAAAAGAAGCAACTGGACCAGCTACACCATAAACACTGGCAACTTTTAGATCCAATAAACGAACATGAGCCAATAAAGGAATATCCCATGAATTGATGGTAACATCATCCTTTAAAGTTAGTTCATTTTCTCCATCAATAACTGTAACGCTTTGGTTTGTTTTCTTTTTTGCATAGTACATTTCCGGTTGGAAAGATACATTCCCAAATAATTTCAATCGACCATAGGCTCCAAATAAAAAGCCACCTTTCGCTTCATTTTTAACGGTCGAACCATCCGGAATATCACTCAGATTGATCTTTGTAGAGTTAAATCCCGTTTTCAATCCCACCGCAATGCGATCTTGTGCTGATATCCCTGCTGCCATGCATACAGCAACGATTAATACTAGAAACTTCTTCATTATTATTGTTTTTGAGTTATTTCTATATAAAAGTACACTCTTTTTGCAGATGTGCACATATAGAAGACAATCAAAAAGGTGGCTACACGTATTTTTTTCTGCCTTTGTAAGGTTATAAATGGATGTTCGACTAAATTGAAAAAACGAAATGATGAACAGAAAACAAGTGATATTAATAGTGGCGATGTTATTCACAATCCTTCAGCTTGAAGCTCAATTGGGTGTGCAAGTGGGCAATAAAGCGCCCTTGTTTAAAGCTGCTGATCAAAACGGCGTAACCATTGATCTGGCTGATAAAATTAAAGCGGGCCCCGTGGTGTTATTTTTCTATCGCGGGCAGTGGTGTCCGCATTGTAATCGCTATTTGTCCGATGTGCAGGATTCATTACAATACATTAGCGATAAAGGAGCTTTTGTGGTGGCCATTACACCTGAAAAAGTGGAGGGGATTGAAAAGACAGTGAAAAAAACGGGTGCTAAATTCTCATTGGTCTACGATGAAGGGCATCAGATAATGGATGCATATGATGTCACCTTTGAGTTATCGGGTTCCAAACACCTGATGTATAAAACCGCAGGTATTGATATCAATAAAGCCAGTGGCAATGAGGATCGGGCACTGCCCATTCCGGCGACTTTTATTATTGATCAAAAAGGCATGGTGCAAGTTCGGCATTTTGACACAGATTATAAAAAACGAATGACCGTGGAGCATATTATTAATGCACTTTGAGTTGGGTTTCATAGTGACGGGGTTAGGTTGAATGGAAAGCGACTCTATGGGTCCCTTTCTTGTTTAAATTGTTTATAAAAAAATAACAACGTTCTAATTATTCTTCTTCAAGAGGGAGGAGTTACTCTTATTTCCGTTTTCCCCTTTTCCCCTTCTTTTTTTGCGGGGTGGTTAAAAAAAGTTTATTTCTTAGCCAACGGCTCTGGAAGTTTCAGAATACCATTGGATACAATCTGTTTACCATCAATCGAGATAGAAGAATTGGCCAGGTGAAGCGCAATGCCTATATCCGATTCAATGTTTCCCCCGGCCCAGGTGTTATTCCCAATGTAAAGGGTGATCATACCGCCCATTTCCCAGGAATAATAATCTGACCCTTTCAAGGGATGACTGTCAGGGTTGAGGCCAATGTCTACCACTGACAGGACATCTTTATCGCCCGTACTCTTATCCAAACTTTCTTGGAGAATAGCAGCGTTTTCATCAGCTTTTAAATCTGTGATGTGGCCGTTTTGTAAGGTCAGGGTTAAGTTTTTAATGATATGGCCACGATAGGTCATGCTTGGAATAACAATGGTGCCATTGGCTGAAGTAGGATTTGTACACACATATACTTCACCGGCCGGTAACCACACCGAAGCTGCACCGGATGCTGAAATATTCTCAGCGCATTGTCCACAGTTTAATCGCGCTGGCTGATCGGCTACTTTTATAGTGAGGTTGGTGCCGGCTTTACCCGTCACGTTGAGTTCACTTCCCGGTTTAATGAGGGTTGAAATGAAGGTGCCCCGGTCATGGATTTTTTGATAATCGGTGTCTACAGATTGCCAGAACATGTATACCAGATCTTCATAGTCGGCACCTTTATAACTGGCATAGGCCTGAGAAGGAATACCACCGGTTTGGCCCAGAGAAACATTGCGGTTACGGACTCGGCTCAGTGCACTTTGATAAGGGAGGTTGGACTGTCTGATGGCGGCCAGACGGTCTTCAGGGACGTCTTTAAAGAGCGCCGGATCCTGGGTGGAAACAGTATTGATAAAGCAATCTGCGGCACGTGCCTGAATAAGGGGATAAGCGGATGGAATCTTCAGGTACTTGATGGGGGTTTCCATCGCTGCCCGTTTGTTGGCATAGGGAATCGTAAGTTGAATGTATGGTTTACCACCGGCTTTCGAAACGGCCACCAGCAAAGCCGCCATGAGATCTTCTTCGGCAGAAGTGCCGGTAATAATGACCACTTCACCCGGTTTAACTTCCAGTGAGTGCTTCACAATCTTATCTGCAATGGCATTGTAATCCGGACCGGATTGAGCAGATAGAACCATCGAAACGATCAGGAAGCACGCTAGAGCAACAAGTGTTTTCATAGCTTAATTTTTAAGGTTTGTGTAAAAACTACAATGCTGAAATTTATCTTGAAAAGAGAAGTCAAGGAAGGGTTTTGTGGTGTCGCAGTATATCGAACAAACCCTTAGTTTGGTTCAATAAACTTTCTAATGCTGTATTATAAACAAGATTCATGTCTCTAATGCCAACATGTAGCAAAGTTACAGTGAAGTGTCTCAAAGATCAATTGCTTCCTTTGACATTTAGACGAAGTAGCTGATCTGATATAAGTTTTATATAGAATGGTTTATTCCGGAAGAAACTGTAGTTTCAACTTTACTTTGTCTTCCACCGGAATGCCACTTTGAGTTGCCGGCAACCAGGTGGGGCCCTGACGTAGTTTTTTAATTACTTCATCGGAAAAGGCATCTCCCGGACTTCGCTTAATCTTAATATCAGTAATGGTACCTTGATCCGAGACAGTGATCCAGACCACGACGGTTTCTTTTTTGCCACTTCCGGTAGCCGGATATTCCAAAATGCGCTCGATCGATTTAATGTATGTCTCCAGTTCAATTTCCGGTTGGGCGGGTACAAAATCTTCTGTGACAATTTTTCGTTCACGCTCTGAGCCATATCCAGTCACGACCACTTCATCCAGAGCCAATAATTCAGGTTCCAGCATGAAGTTGATGGAGTCTGTATTTTGACTTTTTTCAGCGGAGACATATCCAATGAAACCGGCCATAATAGGTTTGGCCGAATCCCGCTGATTGATGGAAAGTTGATAGCTGCCGTCCATTTGTGTTATGGTCCCTTTGGAAGTACCCTTGAGTAAAACATTGGCACCGGGTACAGGTTCCTGGTTTTCATCCATCACCACCCCTTTGATGACAATCACATCCTCATAACCGGGAGCGGTATCGGTTAGCTTTTGACCACGCAGGGTACCGCTCAGTTCCCGGGCGGGCTGTGTTTTTTTTCGACGAATGGCTGCATCACTCTTGGCAATCATAACCGGGGAAGCGGCAACTGTTTTTTCTTTGGGGATGATAATGTCCTTTTTGTCAGACTCAATGCGTTCCATGACAAGACCTTGCTGGCCTTTTTTTGCTTCAGGAACTGCTGTAAGTTTTTTCTCCTTTTTCGGGGCTTCTGAAGCTTGTATCACTAATTTTTCTGAAAATATTTCTTCGTTACTGGCCTCCTCAATCTTTTCCTCTAATTTTTGGGGTGGAGCTTGTTCTTTCTCTTTCGCAATTGGTTCTATAGCCGGTAAAACAGTTTCCTGTTTAGGTTTCAATTCCAGATTGTCAGAGAGAGTTGGAGGGGCTGTTGGAATTAATAAGGTCAGTATACTTACAATACCCATCACCAGGGTAATTGTAGCAGCTACTAACCAAACATTTCTGGATTTTATTTTTTTTCCATAAGTCGTACGGATGTTTTTGCTGAGCAAGTTCAAATCATTTTCAAAGGCTGCTTCATCCAATTGGGAGAGTCCTTCCTGGGCATCTGCTTCAAAGGGATCATTGAGCATCTGTTTTTCAAAAGCATGTTGCTCTTGTTTACTTATTTTTCCAAATAAATAGTTCCAAAAGCGTTGCTTGCTGGTGGCCTCACGATATATATGTTTATGACGCATGGCTGGATTCAAGGCATATTTTTAAATTTCGTTTTCCATTTTGGATATAGCTCTTTACTTTTTTCAATTCCAGCTTCAACTGGTGGCTGATATCCTGGTAGCAAAGCTCTTCAAAATAAAACAATTCAATGCATTGCCGTTGTTGTTGGCGTAATTTTTTCAGGCACTCCTGAAGGCGGTCATCCATGGCTTCAGGTTCCCATTCATCATTAAGATGCGACATGGACGGACTTTCCATAAAAAGAATCTCACTATTTTGAAATTCTTTTTCTTTTTGTTGCACCGACTTCTGATGCCGTAACTGCATCAGGCAATAATTTTTAGAGACAACGTATAACCAGGGCTTAAAAACATCCACCTCTTTGTTCATTAATTCACGACTCAGTTTTTCGAAAATGGCCATGACGGCATCCTGTGCATCATCCCTGTTTTTTAAGTATTTCAGGCAAACACCATACACCAAATGCATGTACCGTTGATATAAACATCCCAGAAGATCTAAATCACCGGTTGATTTAAATTCCTCAATCAATTGCTCATCATTGGGCTCTTTATTTCTCAACAGTCGTAATGCCATGCAGGTGGATACCTATTATTTTTTTGTCGCCTGTAATGGCGATGGTTGTATTTGATAATTAGAGCAGTATTGGCTTATTGTTAGAAACAAATACTGTTAACCGGAATTAAAAGTAAAAAAAAATCAGGAACTTTTATGGAATCTTTCAAACCGGTGCATCCTATGGGTGAAAGTAACATTTAAAATTGACAATTATGAAACGGATATTAACAACACTAGCAGTCATATTTTGTGTCGTGATTATTTACGGACAAGCAGTATCAAGAACCATCACCGGTATTGTCACCGATAAGCAAGGTTCAGTTCTTCCCGGTGTATCTGTGATAGAGGATGGAACACGAAATGGGTGCATTACCGATGTGGATGGTAAGTATTCAATTCAGGTGCAGAGTGAAAAATCGGTTTTGGTGTTTTCATTTATCGGGATGGTTACCGTGAAAGAACAGGTGAAGAATCGATCGGTTATCAACGTGCGTTTGAAATCTGATGCTGTTTCGGTAGATGAGGTGATCGTAACAAGTTATGGCGGAAGGCGGGAGAAAAAATCAGTAGCCTACAGCAATGCAATACAAGGCAGAGTGTCAGGTGTAAGGATTAGAGGAAATGCTGGTTACGCGCCAAGGGTTAGAGTACAGGATTTCAATACGGAGGGGTACTCCACGGTTCATGAGAATGGTTATCGCGATGTGACCAATGAGCCCTTGTCTACTTTTTCAGTAGATGTAGACCGTGCTTCTTATACCAATGTGCGACGTTTTATCAACAATGGTCAATTGCCACCGGTGGATGCCGTTCGTATTGAAGAGATGATCAACTATTTCAATTATGACTATGATACCCCCAAAGGTGATGATCCTTTTGCCGTGAATTCTGATCTGGCCATATGTCCCTGGAACGAAGAGCACTACTTATTAAAAGTGGGTTTAAAAGGACAGGAAATTGAAAAAGATAATTTGCCGCCTTCCAATTTAGTATTTCTATTGGATGTTTCAGGCTCTATGAATGCACACAATAAATTACCTTTATTAAAGTCGTCGCTACGCTTATTAGTAAATGAATTACGAGCCGAAGATCATGTGTCCATTGTGGTGTATGCAGGGGCTGCTGGCGTGGTTCTAAAACCCACTCCAGGAGATGAGAAGAAAACCATTCTGGATGCCTTAGACCGTTTACAGGCAGGTGGCTCCACAGCTGGTGGTGAAGGATTACGATTGGCGTATGCCACTGCCAGGGAGCATTTTGTAAAAGGAGGAAATAATCGCATTCTGTTGGCTACTGATGGTGACTTTAATGTGGGGGTGAGTTCAAACGCCGATATGGAACGTTTGGTAGAAAAGGAACGCAACAATGGCATCTTTGTGACCGTGCTGGGGTTTGGAATGGGCAATTACAAGGATGATAAAATGGAGATCATCGCCGACAAAGGAAATGGTAACTATGCCTATATCGATAATTTACAGGAAGCTCAGAAAACATTGGTCAGCGAGTTTGGTGGTACTCTGTTTACCATTGCGAAAGATGTGAAGTTCCAAATAGAATTCAATCCTCAAAAAGTATTGGCCTATCGTTTGATTGGGTATGAAAACCGATTACTCAATAATGAAGATTTTAATGATGATACCAAAGATGCCGGTGAAATTGGCGCAGGGCATACGGTTACCGCTCTATATGAAATTATTCCTGTGGGCGCCAAAGATGCCGGTGAATGGATGAAAAGTGTAGATGCCTTAAAATATCAAAAGCGAGACAAGAATGTAAGTGCAACGAATGCCAACGAATGGCTCACCTTAAAATTAAGATATAAGCAACCCGATGGACAACAGAGTGAATTGATGGAATTCCCGATCACAGGTGAAGTGGATGCTTTTAAAGACGCCTCGGATGACCTTCGTTTTGCAGCTTCAGTAGCTGGTTTCGGAATGTTGTTACGCGATTCGAAATATAAAGGGAAAACAAGTTTTGAAGCGGTTCGTAGCTGGGCAAAAAATTCACGTGGTAAGGATGATGACGGGTTTAAAGCCGAAATGATCCGTTTGGTAAAAACTGCTGAAACACTCTATAAACAAACAGCTTCTATGGATTAATGCACACATAATCCATATAGAGATTCCCAATTCTATGTTTAATCAACCATTCATTTTCGTCCTTCATCCGATGGGAAATGAATGGTTTTTTTATGGAAAAAGCATTTTTTTTCGAATAAGATGCAACCTTTCCTTTTTTACACTGACATTAAAGATGTCGCGACTTTAAGATTAACGGAAAATACAGAATTATCAAGGTTGGAAGTTGAGGAGGATATTAGGAAGTGACTAAATAATCAGTCACAAAATGATAACCGGAGCCTTACTTCTATAAAAGGAAATTGAAATCTTAATCGAATAAAGAGAATGAAAAAGCTATCTGGAAAACTGTTTATTATATGCCTTATGTTGCAGGTAATAACAGGGGTAAGGGCTGAAGGTGATCCGGCGATCATGAAAAAACTGGTGACAGTGAGCGGCCATATTAAAGATGCTAATACAGGGGAGGTGTTAATTGGCGCAACGCTTTTTGTGGAGGAGTTGTCATCCGGAAGTATCACCAATTTATACGGGTTTTACTCCATGTCCATTCAGCCAGGGGACTACCACATAACCTATGCTTATTTAGGGTACCAACCGCAAACTCAAAAAGTAACGTTAACAAATGACGTTAAATTGGATATCAAACTGAAGCCTAAATCTGAATCGATTGCTGAGATTGTGGTGAGCTCAAAGCGCAAAGATGCGAATATCCGTACCCCGGAAATGGGCGTACAAAAACTCCAAAGTGCCACTATTAAAGCGGTTCCTGTCTTAATGGGTGAGACGGATCTGGTGAAGGTTATTCAGTTGATGCCTGGAGTACAGGCCACCAGTGAAGGTTCCAGTGGTTTTAGTGTCAGGGGTGGTAATCCGGATCAAAACCTGATTCTTCTGGATGAAGCAACCGTCTATAATGCCGGACACTTAATGGGTTTCTTTTCGGTATTCAACAATGATGCGGTGAAAGATGTGAAGCTCTATAAAGGTGATATTCCCGCCAGTAATGGGGGCCGTCTCTCTTCATTGTTAGATGTACGCATGAAAGATGGAAACAACCAGAAGTTTACAGCATCTGGTGGCATTGGCACCATTGCTTCCCGATTAACCCTTGAAGGCCCTATCGGCAGTGAAAAAACATCCTTTATGGTGAGTGGCCGCCGCACTTATGCCGATCTGTTTTTGAAATTATCATCCGATGAAGAATTGCGTGATAATACCTTGTATTTCTATGATTTGAATGCCAAGATCAACCATACATTCAATGCTAATAATCGCTTATATTTAAGCGGATACTTCGGACGTGATGTCTTTAAGGACGGCGATAATGAAATGAATTTTGGTAACCAAACCTATACGTTGCGCTGGAATCATATTTTCTCCCCACGTCTTTTCTCGAATGTGACAGTCATTAATTCGCACTATGATTACTTTTTAGGTTCCAATGAAGGGGGTGGTGAGGCATTTCGCTGGGATTCAAAACTTCAGGATTTAGGTGGAAAGATTGATTTTGATTGGTATTTAAACCCCAACAACACCATTGAATTTGGGACGCAGGCGACTTATCACAATATTAAACCTGGATTTGCCAGAGGGATTGGTGAAGATGCTTTGTTTAACCCGATAAAAATGCCGGAATCGCACTCCATGGAATATGCCGTTTATGCTTCCAATGTGCAAAAGGTGTCCGATTGGTTAATGTTGAGGTATGGTCTTCGTTTTTCAGCTTTTCAGAATATGGGACCGACAACAGAAATGGTATATGACGAAAATTATGAAGTCAGTAAGGAGATAGAGCGCAAGAGAGGTGATGTATATAACACCTATACAGGCTGGGAACCAAGGTTAGGGGCTTCATTTATTTTGAATCCTGCCACATCTATTAAAGCAAGTTATTCACGTACCTATCAATACATGCATTTGGCATCTAACTCAACTTCAGGTATGCCCTTGGATGTGTGGTTTGCATCTTCACCGAATGTGAAACCTCAAAAATCAGATCAGTTCTCAGTCGGGCTGTTTAAAAACTTCCGCGATAATACCATTGAAGCCTCGGTGGAGACCTTCTACAAAAAGATGAATAATACCATCGATTTCAAGGATCGCGCTGATCTTTTGTTGAATGAACACATGGAAGGGGAATTACGATTTGGTAAAGCTCAAGCTTTTGGGGCTGAACTATTGGTGAAGTTTAATCTGGATAAATGGAACGGCTGGGTAGGTTATACACTTTCCAGATCAGAACGAGACATTCCGGAAATAAATGGCGGCAAAAAGTATTTATCCCCCTATGATCACACCCATGATTGCAGTATTGTCTTGAATCGTCAGCTGGGTGAACGCACCAGTATTTCCGCCAACTGGGTGTATTATACCGGGTCACCGATTACCTATCCGGTAGGACGCATGGAAGTTGGAGGGGATGTGCAACCCATTTACACGGATCGCAATGAAGACCGTATGCCTGATTATCACCGCATGGATCTGTCTTTTATCCTGAAAGATAAAAAGCGGGAATCACGTAAATGGCAGGGTGAGTGGGTCTTCTCAGTATATAATGCCTATGGTCGTAAGAATGCCTGGGCCATTAATTTTGAACCGGATACAAAAGAACCTTTAAAAATGCAAGCAACAAAGACTTACTTGTTTTCAGTTGTACCATCTGTAACTTACAATTTTAAGTTTTAGAATGGTGAATCAGAAAACAATGCAAAAATATTCGATGATGAAAAATAGTGGAATGAAAATCAAACAGGTGATTTGGGGATTAGCCATATTAATATTCGCTGTGGCATGTAAGGAGGATATTGATCTGAAATTGAAAGATAGCGCACCCAGATTTGTAGTGGACGGAAGAATCACTACTGATACGACTACGCATGTTGTGCGACTGACCATGTCGGCGGATTATTTCTCTAACAAAACAGTTCCTGCAGTTTCCGGTGCTACAGTGACCATCGATGATGGGCAGCAAGTACTGCAATTGGTGGAGTCTGATGAGGAACCGGGTTTTTACCTGACGCCATCCGATTATTTTGGTTTGCCGGGACGTACCTATAAGTTGAAAATTGAAGATGTAGATACCAATAATGATGGTCAGTCTGAGATTTATGAAGCACAAAGTACCTTGCAACCGGTAAATGATATTGATTCCATTGATTATGAGTACGATGATGTGAATAAGGTGTGGAAGGTGTTTTTGTACGCTCAGGATATTCCGGATCGGGAGGATTATTATATGTGGGCGGTTGCGAAAAACGATTCTTTAGTATCTGATCAGTATTCCGAATTAGTCACGACAAGTGATGAGTTTTTTGATGGTAATTATGCCAAACGTGTGTGGGTGCAATCCATCGAAGAAGAAGATGAAGATGGGGATGTGAAAATCACCATTAAGGAGGGGGATTGGATTAAGTTATACATGGGAGGCGTCACTCTTAAATTTCACGAATACCTGGAAGCAGTGGACGAAGAAACAGGGTTTAAAAATCCGATGTTCAGTGGTCCGCCGGCAAATGTCCCGACTAATATTAGCAATGGAGCATTGGGTTATTTTACTGCTTACAGTGTGGTGTCTGATTCAATCCAGGTACAAGAAAATAAATAAAGATTCACCTCCGTTTTATTCGATAAAAGGTGTTGCTTTTTGATTGTTTAGCAGCACCTTTTACATTAGCTCATAACGATGAGTTTAAAAACGACAAAAGCCAATCCCGTAAGATTGGCTTTTGATTTATTGTGGTCTCTCTAGTGGAGGTTTGTACCAATGATGTTGAAAAACTCCTCACGGGTGGCCATATTTTTCATAAAGGCTCCGGTAAAATCAGAAGTAGTCGTTACCGAGTGTTGTTTCTGAACACCGCGCATTTGCATGCACATATGCTGTGCTTCAATGACAACTGCAACACCTAATGGGTTCAGGGTATTTTGAATACACTCTTTAATTTGAGTCGTTAGTCGTTCCTGCACTTGCAGACGTCGGGCAAAAGCCTCCACCACACGGGCAATCTTACTCAAACCGGTGATGTGATGACGTGGAATGTAAGCGACATGTGCCTTCCCGAAAAATGGGAGCATGTGATGCTCACACATCGAGTATAGCTCAATGTCTTTTACCACTACCATTTGTTGGTAGTCTTCACGAAACATTGCTGAACGCACTATTTCTTCAGGATCCATATGATACCCCTGTGTTAAAAATTGCATTGCCTTTGCGACACGAAGCGGCGTTTTTTCCAGCCCTTCTCGCGATGGGTCTTCGCCTAGCAACTCCAGCACGCCTTGATAATGATCACTTAGCGCTTCAGTGGTTTTATCATCGTAGGATTCGACTTTCGCGTAGCCCTTTTTCCCATTCAAAGTAAATTCCATCGTAAAAAATTTCAATAAAGCCAATTAAGGCTGCAAATGTGCAACTTTCCTGCAAATTAGCAACTGATTTTTTTTAGGTTTATTCGCCTCTTTTAAATCTTCTTAATTGTTGTTCATATAAATCGATCAACATTTCCATTTCGCCCTGTGTCAGAGGTTGAGGAATGGTGCGTTTAACCTTTTCATTATCGGGTGATTGGTAAAGCATGAGGGGAATCAGTTCTTCGGTACTCAAGCCAACCATTTGATCCGGCTGAATTTGCGTTTTATAAACGGTATTCATGGTTTGTTCACGAATCACCATTTTCTGATTCATTTCAGCATCCATTTTTATTGGAGCTTGTGTGAGAGCTTGATTGGTAGATTGGCGAATGTTATTAGAGGCATATACCGACTCTGGTGTTACTTGCAGTGGCATGTAGCGTCCCTGAGCAGCCAGGTTTTGATAACGGGGCACAACAATCACTTCACTTAGTTGAACGGTATCGCGTGTAAGGAAGACACCAAATAAGTAATTACGGTGTGTTAAACTGTCGTCTACTTGTAAATAGGTGTCTTTAAAGCCCAAATGGGAGAATTTGATAATTTCATTTTTCTTTACCCACATGGAAAACTGTCCGGTTTCATCGGATAAGAAATTCAATGAGTTGATACTGAATTTCGAAAAGGGCAATGTTTCAAGGCTATCCTTATCCATTACGACCCCGGTAATGCGCAAGGAATCTTGATCTTGAGCTTGACTTGCGAAAGACAAGCAAAAGATGAAAAGGAATGAGATTATGTAGAATAAGTGTTTCATAGAGTATAATTAAGTTGTTTCAATGATATTTAGATAACAATAATCAGACCATTTAGTTGGATGACGCATTGATTTTAAATGCTTATTAAAGCCAAAAAGAGGGAGCTAACTCCCTCTTTAAAATTGCTTATAAAAGAATATCTTTTAAAGTGCGTTTGGGTACGTGGTGTCTTTCTTCCAGATCGCGCCAATATTTATAGTTTTCGTCTTTCATCTCTTCCAATAATACTTCTTCTTTGGGTTTGCCCAAGGCAATGATATGGACGATTTTATATTGATCCGAAATATTTAATTCACGTTGTAGCTGCAAGCGATTGACCGAACCAATGATACATCCACCTAGCTCTTTTTCTACAGCTCCTAAAAGGATACTTTGCGTGGCAATACCATCGTCACAAAAGTAATTGGCTGAAATTTTAGTGTCATTTAAAAGAATGATATAGGCTGCAGGACGTTCGCCTTCCTGCGGACCCGCCCAATCTTTTAAATAACCCGCCCATGACAAATGCGGAAAGATTTTAGCATTGGTTGCCGGATCATTTGTTACAAAATATTTTAAGGGCTGGGCATTTCTGGCCGATGGGGATAAGCGTGCTAAATCAACCAATTCGTGAAGCGTTTCAGTCGAAATGGGATCTGCCTGATGAAAGCGTCTGTAGCTCCGGTTTTTAATGATCAAATCTTTAAGCATAAACGTATATTTACTAAGGTTATTGGGTAATAATAAAGAGAGACATAAGATACGAAAAAAGTACTTAAGTCTCTCTTTA
>Ga0193953_1000398_pt1 | contig 24233 bp, 14 predicted proteins | sample BB_4_MG_FD_140325 | JGI IMG/M metagenome (GOLD analysis project Ga0193953, IMG submission 140325) | Microbial mat bacterial communities from the Broadkill River, Lewes, Delaware, United States - BB_4_MG | ecosystem: Environmental > Aquatic > Freshwater > River > Microbial mats | place: USA...
TCTTCCTTCATCGCATGTTCTAAATGGTGTAGTATGCCATAAGAATAAAATCATGGCACATTTGTTCAATTATCTGTAACAAGATTTCAATTCCGTTGATTCCGGGTGAGCTATATTTCCATCTTTAAATTAAAAGCTGGAAATTGGAGTATTATTCAAAAAAAGGTGTGGCCTGCAAAAGATAAAAGTAGGCTACATTTCAAAACCTCGTGCATTCAGAAAGCCTCCTGTTTTTTTGAATTTAAACGATGAAAATAAACTAAAACAAGTTATATGAAACGAATATCTCAATTACTAAAGTTGGTCTTACTACTCTTGGTTGTAGCAATAACAGGCTGTCAGCCTCAGGCCGAAAGAAAAGTTGGAAAGCACTATGTATGGATGGGTGAAGGAAAAGATCATGGCCCAAAGGAACTGGAAAAGATGTTCGTTCGATTGAAGGAAACAGGCTTTGATGGCATCATGTACCAATGTGCTTTGGAAAAATACCCCGCTGCCATTGAATTAGCTCATAAACATGGATTGGAGCTTCACGCCTGGCAAACCATAATGCGTCATTATAATGATTCGCTATTATCTGATCATGCAGATTGGTATACCATTAGCCGCGACGGGAAATCAACAGCGACGAATCCACCCTATGTGGATTATTACAAATGGTTGTGTCCCACCAAACAACCGGTCAGAGAGTACCTGGTTAACTTCGTTCAGGATATTGCCGTCATACCCAATATAGATGGTGTGCATTTAGATTACATTCGTCATTCCGATGTGATTCTCCCCATTGAGTTATGGGAAAAATATGACCTGGTGATGGATCAAGAGTACCCCAAGTTTGACTTTTGTTACTGCGACGATTGTATCACACGCTTTCAGGCAGAACAAGGTGTTGATGCCGGAACGTTAGGTGATCAGGCCCCTGATAACAAAGAGTGGCGCCAGTTCAGATATGACATGGTCACCGAAGTGGTTGATTTATTAACCAAAGCTGTTCATGAAAAAGGGACCAAAATTACAGCCGCAGTGTTCCCAACACCAACCATCGCGTCAACCTTGGTTCGTCAGGAATGGAACCAATGGAGTCTGGATGCTTACTACCCCATGAATTACAACAGTTTCTATGAAGAAGAAGCCTCGTGGGTAGAAGGCGCTTGCTCGGAAGGCACACAAGCGTTAAACGGAAAAGCACCTCTTTACAGTGGTTTGTTTGTTCCGGCCTTAAATCCTCAAGATTTAAGAACGGCCATTCAAGGTTCAAAAAAAGGTGGAGCAGCTGGGATTTGCGTTTTCACACCTTATGATTTAAAAGATGAACACTGGCAAGTATTAAAAGAAGAAATTACAGCCTGGAACTAATAATAAGCCCAGGCGTGAGTTTGGGATACTAAAACACAAAAACCAATGAAACTATTTGCTACTATGTTGGCAGGGATCTTGCTTTTGGCAGGATGTCAACCTACTTCTGAAAAGAAGGATTTGAATCTGATTCCATATCCGGCAGAACTGACTGAAGGCTCCGGAATGTTTGATTTATCAGCTAATTTGAAACACGCTATATTTATTGGCGATGCAGACGAGGCTTTGGTATCTTATCTGATCAATACGATTAAAACAGAGCAAGGATTAGAGTTATCAACATGTGAACAGGGAAAAATACGATTTGAAATAAACCGTGAACTACAGCTCCCCAAAGAAGGCTATCAGTTAAGCGTCGCTCCGCAAGGTGTGACTGTTACAGCAAACGAGCGTGTCGGGCTTTTTTACGCCATCCAAACCCTTCGTCAACTGATACAAGTGGATGAAAAGGGCCAGGCTAGTATTCCCGCGGTTAAAATAAAAGATTACCCGCGATTTGCCTGGCGCGGTATGCACTTTGATGTATCTCGTCACATATTTAGTGTAGCAGAAATCAAACAATTTATCGACTACCTGGCCATGAACAAACTCAACACCCTTCATTGGCATTTAGTAGATGATCAAGGCTGGCGTTTAGAAATTAAAAAATACCCGAAACTGACTGAAGTTGGCGGATGGCGTGATAAAGTTGGATTTGAAGCCAATCAAACGAAAGGCCTCAATACCGATGATGGTAAGCCCTATGGTGGCTTTTACACTCAAGAGCAAGTGAAGGATGTAGTGGCTTATGCAGCTGAACGTCACATCACCATTGTTCCTGAAATAGAATTGCCGGGCCACTCCGCGGCTGCTTTGGTCGCTTACCCGGAATACTATTGCGACAATGCGGGTGATTTAGAAATTTGGTCACAAGCGGGCGTCTCAGCAGGGGTGTATTGCGCCGGAGAAGAGTCTACCTTTCAGTTTTTAGAAGATGTACTGGCAGAGACCATGGAACTGTTCCCTTCTGAATTCATCCACATCGGAGGTGATGAAACACCTAAAGATACCTGGTTAGCCTGTCCCAAATGTAAAAAGCGAATGAAAGATGTGAATGCACATGATGAACACGAACTTCAGAGCTATTTTGTGAGTCGCATTGAGAAGTATCTAAGTAAAAACGGCCGTCGTCTGATTGGTTGGGATGAGATTTTAGATGGCGGATTGGCTCCCAATGCGGCTGTCATGTCCTGGCGTGGTGTAGCCGGTGGTGTCAAAGCGGCTGAAGCTGGTCATGATGTGGTGATGACGCCAATGTTTCCCTACTATTTTAACCATGTGCAAAACCATGTACCCAATGCACCTGGTCATCCCGGTATCAGTACCTTGAGAGATGTGTATACCTTTCCAACTATTCCTGCAAACATCTCTGTGGAAAACCGCAAACACATTATTGGGGTGCAAGCCAATATCTGGACGGAATATACACCCAAATTTGAACATATTGAGTACAACATATTTCCACGGCTTTTTGCCATTAGTGAAGTGGCCTGGAGTCCGGCGATTAAAACCTGGGAGAATTTTTACACCAGAGTACAAAATCAATTCCCTATTTTGGACAAACATGGTGTTAACTATGGTGAAATCAGTTATCATGTAGGTATTAATGTAAACCCCCAATACGAGGCTAACGCTGCTGAAATTGAATTCATAGCTGAACGCCCCTTACCTATCTTTTATACTACTGATGGCAGTGAGCCAACACAAGCATCAAATGTTTATAAAGGTAAATTTGTATTGGATCAAAACGCACACATCAAAGCGTGTCAATTCAAACCAGATGGCACTACCCCTAACATTTCGGAGAAAGAGATCAACTTCCACAAAGCTTTTGGTAAATCCTACGAATTGAAATACGATCATGCTCCTCAGTATGATGGGGGTGGTAAATTTGGATTAACCAATGGATTCCTGGGTGTTTGGATTGGCGTAGAAGAGAAACCGGTAGATGTGACCATTGACCTTGGCGCTGAGACAGAAATTACAAAAATTAATTCCCGTTTTAAAAACCAACCAATGTCATGGGTATTTGGTCCTAAAACCATTACTTATTATGTATCGGTTGATGGGCAAACCTTCAACGAAGTGGCCACCTTTAATCCTGGTGTTACAGAAAGTGACGTTAACGAAATTGTGACTTACCCTGCGGAGTTTGCCCCGGAAAAAGTACGGTATATACGGATTCTGGCCAAAAGTGTTGGCGTGTGTCCGGATTGGCACCCGGCAGCCGGAGGAAAAGCCTGGATATTTGCTGATGAGATTATTGTTGAATAAATCGTGCTAACCGGTTTATTAAAGCGCTCCTTGCTCGGGAGCGCTTTTTTTATGCCTGGTTTTGATGACTGGAAAAAAAGCCTTACATTTGCATTAACTAAAACGCTTTAGTCATGAAAAAAGTCTCGCTCCAGGTTATTGCCCAAAAGGCAGAAGTATCTATGACCACCGCTTCAATGGTATTAAATGGCAAAGGTGATAAGCACAAGATAAACAAGGCAACCCAGGATAAAGTATTACGCATTGCCAAAGAACTCAACTACCGTCCGAATGCATCCGCAAGAAATTTATCACGTGGCAAAACCATGACCATCGGGCTCGTGGTACCAAACATTGCTGACAGCTACTATAGCAGCATTGCTTTTCACCTGGAACAACAATTGGCCGATTCTGAATACCATATATTATTAGGCAGTAGTCTTGAAGATCCATTAAAAGAAGAAGAACTAATCAATGCATTCTTGGCCAGACAGGTGGATGCCCTATTAGTTGCCACCACTCAACAAAATCTGACATTATTGGAAAAGGTCAATGATAGCGGGATTCCAGTTGTGCTATTTGATCGACATTATCCGGATTCTTCCCTACCATATATTATCGTAGACAATTACACAGGAATAAACAAACTTGTTAATCTCCTTTATCGAAGCGGGCATAAAGCGATAGGATATATCGGTTTGGATCTTGATTTACATGCCATACACGAACGACAAAGAGGTTATCTCGAAAACTATGTTGAACGATTCAATATGCAGACCAACTACATGAAAATTATTGAGTATGATAATTATGCCGAAGCCTGCCACCAGGCAGTATCTGAACTATTGACATCGGGGGTTAAAGCTATTATATTCGAAACACATTACCTCACACTTCATGGTATAAAACAACTGGTCGAATTGGATATAAAATATCCTGATGCAGTATCCATCGCTAGTTTTGGTGACCACGAGGTATTCTCCATTTTCTCACCGACCATTACCGCCATTGACCAACCGGTGAAACGCATTGCAAAAGAATGCTTGAGAGTGGTTTTCTCTCAAATGACTAAAAATAAAATTGACCATGCTACACAAATTAAACTGGAACCTGAATTAATTATTCGAAACTCATAAAACGACAGTTATGAACAACATATTCATGTTTATTGGAATCTTTACCCTACTTCTTATAAATGGGGGAAACTCAATTGGACAAAACAGCACTGACACCCATCAACAAATTGAATTGGGCCACAATGCCAAGTCTTTCATTGAAGGGTATGCTGACGATAATGGAGATGGTCAATTTCAGTATCACTCCTTGTTTGGTGCAGTAACACCCTCTTTATTGGTACGGTCGACTAGTACGCCTATTGAATGGCAATCAGCTACAGTTCCGGTTACTCACAAAGGGAATTTTGTGGAATTTTTATGGTTAGCCAGTGCAGATGCCGGTGGCTCTACTCCAGAATTCTATTTTTTTATCAACAAACTAAAGCGCTTTAGCTATTCCCAAGGGAAAGCAGATAGCTGGCATGTAAATGGTGAAGAGGGGGCTGTATTAACCTACCACCATATCAAATCAGATCAACATGGGGATACTCATGGATATATGCATTTAAAAATTCCTTCAGATTGGGTGATACCTGGGAAGCCAGTTAAATTCAAACTGGAAGGTAATCAACAAGGGGGCAATGCCTGGTTACAAGTATATCGCCAAAAAAAAGTCTGCGACTTTCTTTCTAACAAATCATCCAAAGAAAACTGGATACAGATAAGACGGAGCAATAATGAGATTCAAATGACTGCTTCGGCGAATCAAGCTAATCAAAATGTAATTATAAAAGTAGGCAACAGTGAATTTCATATCCAACTGGATGCCACTGCAAAGGCTGCCATTAGCAATCAAAATATAGAACGCTTAGACGGAGCTTGGAGTGTTCAATTCGAAAATGGTAAGCATTTCTCAGGAATGAATTTTAATCATCCTGAACAATTTTATGCTCTATCACAAGAAGGCACCATTAAGCACATTCATGCCACAAATGAAGGAAATAATTGGATCTTGCAAGCACAAAGTATATATCAGCCTGAAATGGTCAAAAAAGTACTTGAGTTATCTTCCTCTAGTTTAGCAAATGGAACGATTTGTTTAATGAATTCCAGTCATCAGGACATTGCCTGGATGGATGACGTAGAAAAGTGCATCCTGGAACGGGATACCATGCTTATTACACCAATGATCAAAGAAGGTTTAGCCAAAACAGAATACAGCTTTGACATTGAAGATGCGTTAATGATTGAAGAATACCTTCAAAGACATCCTGACAGTAAAGAGGATATTATTTCACTCATTGGCCAGGGAAAAATTACTGTTGGTGCGACATATATTCAGCCCTATGAGGAGATGTATTCCGGCGAATCATTGGCCAGGCAATTTTACCATGGAAAAAAATGGTTAAAACAAGAACTGAATGGGTATGAAGCCGACACTTATTGGAATGTGGATGTCCCTGGTCGATCCCTGCAGATGCCACAACTAATGGCCAAAGCAGGAGTGGAAAATCTAATTATTAGCCGTCATGCAAAAGGTGTATTCCATTGGGAATCGCCTGACGGTTCAAGTGTCAGAACATATTCTTCCGGTCACTATAGTTTGGATTACAATGGGCTAAACCGTGACTTCTTTGATGCCTCGGCGCACATTGCCGAGGCTGCTCTTTTCTGGAAAGAGGGATACAACGATGTGGATCCGGCCAAAACTGTTATGCCTATTTTATCGGATTGGGACATGAGTCCGGCCAAAGATTATTCTGAGTTAATCGATAAGTGGCATCTGATTAAGTATGTAGAAAACGAAAAACATCAGCTCAGTACAATTCAATTACCTCATATAGAATTAACATCCACAAGTGATTTTATTGGTCGTATCGCATCCAATAGTAAAGCATTGAATGTGATTCAAGGAGAGAGACCTGCATTGTGGTTATACATACATGGCCCTTCACATCAAAAAGCCATAAAGGTTAGTCGAGAAGGAGATCGATCCTTGGTAAATGCTGAGAAGTTTAATGTATTCGATGCCTTAACAAGGGGCTCATTTACAAACTATCCGATTCAGGAACTGAATATGGCATGGAAATCAAAAATATATCCTGATCATGGTTGGGGTGGAAAAAATGGCGACATTACCGATGCAATATTTGAGGCTAAATACCAAGAAGCTCTGCAAATAAGCCAAAAACTAACGGAAAAAGCCATTACAAACATTGCCCAACGTGTGAAGGTCAGAAAAAAAGGCCAACCCATCATGATGTTTAATAGCTTGAACTGGAACCGCAGGGCGCCAGTTGAGATAAACATGAATTTTGAAGCGGGTGAAACAGTGGACATAAATCTTCAAGATACAAAAGGCAGTAACATCCCCATTCAAATTACCAGCTCAAACTATTATCCATCCGGCTACTTAAAATCAGCCTCTTTTGAAATTTTGGCAGAAGTACCATCAATGGGATACGCAACCTATTATGTACTACCTTCTGAAAAGAAGTCTGAAATAACAATTCCAACCTCAAGCAAGCACATCGAAACACCTTACTTTCAAATTGAATTACAAAACGGAGGTATACGAAGTATCCTTGATAAAACATCTGGCCAAGAATTGATTGATGCAAGAAAACTATTAGCAGGCGAGGTATTTATGATGCAATCGGAAGGCAATGGAGCAGGCGAATTTGTGCAGGTACAACAACCATCTTTTGAAGAATTCGATAAAGTCAGTAACCATCAACCTAAGTGGGAAACAGTAGCTGATGGAGTTGTTTTCACTGAGCTAAAACTAAAACAACCTCTTAAGCACGCAATAATTGAGTTGAAATTAAAAATCTATAAACAATTGCCACAAATAGATTTCAATGTTGATGTGTTAAACTGGGATGGTGAATTGTACCGCGAATTCAGAATTGCATTCCCTGTTGCATCTCAATTGAATCAAGTAGCCTATGAAGTTCCATTCGGAATTCTACGAGTAGGTCAAGATGAAATGAAAGGAGCAGCGGGTGGAGAAGCAGGTGGGATGATCTACGATACACCTTGTGAGGCGATTCACCCCAGAGGCATTGTCAATTGGATAGGTGCCTATAATGATAAAGTCGCGATGGTCGTCTCATCATCTGTTGTAGCTGCCGACTATTTGGATATTTTTGACAAAAATAAGGTTAATCTGCAACCCATATTATTGGCATCCCGACACAGTTGCCATTGGGAAGGTAATCCCTACCCTCAGACCGGGAACCATCATTTTGAGTTCATTTTGTCCTCTACTTCAAACGGACTTTCTGAAGCGAATCGCATAGGTATTGCCAACAATGAGCCTATTATGGTAGTAATAAACCCCGAACAAACAAAGCATGCCAGCTTACCGGAAAAAATGTCATTCATGAACTGCAAGGATAAAAATGCTATTGTATCCACAATCAAAAAAGCAGAAGACTCTGATCGTGTCATCATCCGACTATACAATACAACAAACGAAAAACGTGAAACAAAACTGGAGTTCGACAGAAATATTAATGCTGCACAGAAAACTAATCTGATTGAAGAGGCAATAGAAAATATACCAACTCAACAAAATTCAGTTATTCTTCCATTAACAAAATTTGGAATCGAGACCATCGAATTGGTTTTATAAAAAATAAGGGCTGCTTTTGAAAAGCAGCCCTTATTTTAAATATTTTAATCAAATATGAGGTTTACACCCAATCTCATATTAAGATACCGGGCAGTATTCATAGACATCAAGGTATTTAAATTATCTGTCACAAAGTACAACTGTAGTGGGCCACCTCTCAGTGCAACTCCTGCTCCGAGATTGGTATACGCATTCTTCATCATTGAATAAGTAACTACTGTTGATAAAGCTTTTCCAGGAGATATGCCGGCCGCCAAAGTAAACTCAGGGGTCCATTTACCATCTATAAAGTAGTTTCTTGATACCGCTCCAAAATTTAACCAGTTACGATGCTGATAATCTGCAGTCAGATTAAAACTCCCTTGTAACCCGGTTCGGTAAGTAATGGATTCAGCTGATACTTGAAAAGTATTCTGAAGAGAATCACCAATCTCCTCCCAGTAATTTGTAGAATTACCTTCTTCTCCCTTTAAATTGTCTGAGAAGTCTACACCCGTATATGCAAATGTTCCATCTGAATAAAACCGTCTGGTACGCGTTTTCCAGTTAATATAGCCTAAATCGTTGACAGCTGCTCCTAATGTTAAGTGATCGAATAAACGCCAGGTCACCCCCAAATCTATAGCCATTCCACGACTATCGTTAGTAAACAGACTCCCCCGATCAATGGTCTCATCATATTGAATGGAATTAACATATCCATCTTCATCGTATTCAATCTCTACAGGTAACGATGTTAAAATAGATGCTTTTGAACGAACCTCCATGGAACCGTCATCGAAGGTTTCAATCCCCACATCAAAGTTGTCTGTTTTGACATTTGCCATACCAAACAAATATTTAAAGCGAGCGCCAATTGTAATGTCTTCATTAATAGGTGTCGAAAATCCAAATGCAATCTCCGTATAATCAATACCATTTAATGAAAGATCTGACATGCTATGGTTGATGGGTTTATCATTTTCGTAATCCCAGTTTCCATAACGTAAATCCAAAATCGAAGCAGGATAATTAAACTGTCCTTTGAATTTATGAATCATGTCAAAGGTAAAGTAGGTATTACCTGCATACATTCCAAAACCCAATATTTGGATGGCTGCTTCTGAAGCAATCAAGTTATTATCCTGAAGCTGACCAGCCACATGATCCAAATCAACAATCAAAGAATCAGACTGAATACCTGTCCCTTGACGGATAACATCAGACCAGGAAAAACCCGAGTTAGTTCCATTTACTTTAATACTCCCCAAGGCCGGTAAAGCAAAATAATTTCCTTTTATGGGTCGAAAGGCAGGATTTAACTGAGTCGTTTGCGGTACTCCTTTTAAAAAAAGAAAAGCGTTATCCTGTCCATAGCAAAGCACTACCAGGATAGCAAATATAGTTGTGATAGATAATCGTTTCATCTCTTTAAATTTCAATGTTTCAACCATTCTACTAATACTTCAACTGTCCCTTCAACGTGATATGCATTGAAATTTTATTGGTGGTCAATAAAACCACTGGTTTGTCATCTTTAAAACCCGATGACGCAATACTTAATCGAATAAATAATTCATCTGCTTCTTGCAAATGCTCAATTTGGCTTTCAGTTAACTCAATAATAGCAGTATTATTTATAGATTCTGTCACTATTCCATCCGTCCCAACAGAACCAGACTTTAAAAGAAGCTCATCTGACTTAATACTATCCGTAACAGCTAACAAATCACTATCATACAAATAAATACATGAATTCGCATCAAATGGCAATCCATTTTCACTTTCTACAATTAACTTTGCCCTGGCCAACTTATTCAACATATCGTTTTCAGAAAGGTCCAAAGTATCGATATCCATTATCGTACTATCCACTATCAATTCAATCGGCAACTCAATAGAATAGCCCACATAGATACGATCTGTTTCATCCAGATCAATCTCTTCGGTTAATTCACCACCAGGATTCAATACTAAATCACCTTTATAAAATAGCTTCTCAGGCAATTCTTCCATAAACCCTTGAATATTCGAGTTAGATTTATCAAGGGTAGTCGTGTCAATAACACTAACCTTAAGATCATCATTAGCCGACATTCGAATAAACGGCGTAGCCAGGTCAATACTTTGGCCAGCTTCTGTTTCCCCCTTAAATTCCGAAGAAATAATCCCTTTGAATGGTGTAGAATTATTTGAAATAAGATGTAACCGAGGATCCGCAAACGTAATTCCATCCGGAAAATCTTCCAATACATCCAGATCGAGTTGATACACATCTTCATCAATTGAAACAGCCGTTTCACCCATACTTCCTTTCACACTAAATATCTCTACATCACCAATTACCATTGATAATGTGCCAATATCACTGGGGTAAAAATCCAACGCTGTTACCGGTTCGATGGTAATCTCAACAGGCAGTTGATTATTATTTAAACCTACAAGTTCATTTGTAAACAAGAAATACTCTGATTGATTACCGCTTAATTGAGCTGTAATTGTTTTCCCACCCGATTCCTGATTAATTGTGGGAAAAAACATCCTTATACTAACAGGTATTACAAAATTAGATCCTGTAAGGCCAATCGAATAAGAGATCTGCATATTGGAAATGGAAGCGTTGGGAATTGAAAAATCCAATGCTTCGGCACCAGTGATACTTTGAGCAATATTAAATCCAGCAAATGGAACAGGTACGGTCATCGTACTTGCCGAAACCTTGAAAAAATCATTTACGCCAATATAGCTCAATGAATCATTATTTTGGTAAAGCAGTATGCGCTCATTACCATTCTTGTCTTTATAATATTTCACATAATCGGTGTCTTCAGAAAGAATTTCCCTCATGCTGAGCTCTGCATAACCAAGAGGTAAGGCAATGCCTGGTGAAACACTAATATCATCTGATAATTTGTCGGTGTCGAACTCATCGCCAATACATCCTCCCAGCACTAGAACTGCCAGTAAAATCCCCCAATACTTTTTCATAATCCCCTATCTATATCCGTTTAGCCGTGTGTTACGCGCCTTTGGCTAATAGGGTTACATTACGAGCATACTGAATATTTAACAAATTAGGTCGAAGATATAAGAAATCCACACTATGAATTTCGATTAACTTAAATCATAATGCTGTAGAGCATTTCGAAACACAAGATAGAAATATTCGCAGCCCAGCAATAGTATAAAAAACGATTGTATTGAATTATCTATGTTAGTGGCAAAAAAGAGGACACATTCTCAACTACTGAAAACTCCAAAAGAAAAAAGCCGGAAAACCGGCTTTTTATTATTAATCGAACATATTTCTCATTCTACTGAAAAAGCTTTCGCTTTCCCCCTTCGTTGGTATAAAACCATCAGAGTCCTGAAGTTTCTCAACTATTTTACGATCCTCCTTGGATAAATCTTTAGGTATAAAAACCTGTATATTTACCAGAAGATCACCTTTCCCATAGCTATTCACTTCTGGCAAACCTTTACCTCGTAATCGTAAAATCTTCCCCGGTTGTGTCCCGGGATCCACTTTTACTTTTACCTTTCCATCCACTGTTGGTATTTCAACAGGTTTTCCGAGTATTGCATCAGGAACACTAATGTGAAGGTTAAAAATCAAATTATTACCATCGCGGATTAAATCCGGATGTTTCTCCTCTTCAATCAACACCAACAAATCTCCATTGATCCCCCCCCGACGAGCGGCATTTCCTTTTCCGGATACAGAAAGTTGCATACCCTCTTCAACACCTGCTGGAATACTCAATGAAATCACCTCATCATCACGCATAATACCTTCACCTGCACATGGTGAACACTTATTCGTAATGATTTTTCCTTCACCACCACAAGTAGGACAAGTTGAGGCTGTCTGCATTTGGCCCAAAATAGTATTGGAAATACGCGTCACCTGACCAGTTCCACGACATGTGGAACAATTGCTATATGAAGAACCATTAGCAGCACCAGAACCATTACAATGGCTACACTCAACGTATTTTTTTACTTTTATTTTTTTCTCTGCACCATTGGCGATTTCCTGCAGGTTAAGTTTAACCTTTACACGTAAATTGGAACCTTTATTCACACGACGTCCCCCGCGAGATGAACCACCGCCAAAGCCACCAAAGCCACCAAAGCCGCCTCCGAAAATATCACCAAAATGAGAGAAAATATCATCCATAGACATTCCTCCTCCACCGAAGCCTCCACTGGATGCACCGCCTATTCCCGCATGACCAAACTGATCATAACGCTGACGCTTCTCTGCATTGGAGAGAACCTCATAAGCTTCAGCAGATTCTTTAAATTTCTCTTCAGCCGTATGATCACCAGGATTCTTATCCGGATGGTATTTAATCGCTTTTTTGCGATAAGCTTTTTTTATTTCCTCCTGCGAAGCGTTTTTCGATACTTCCAGTACTTCGTAATAATCTCTTTTCGACATAACTTTTGGTGTTTATTCCCCCACTACTACTTTCGAGAAGCGAATCACCTTTTCCTGTAAAGTATATCCTTTCTCAATACAATCAATTACTTTTCCTTTCATCTCTTCGGTTGGAGCAGGTATCTTGGTTACTGCTTCGTGCAAGTCGGTATCAAACTCTTTTTCTTTGGCCTCAATTTCTTGTACGCCTTTTTGAGATAAAAAATCTTTGAATTTATTATGAATAAGCTTCATTCCTTCCAACATAGCTTCCGTATCTTTAGCTTCATCCATATGTGCCATGGCCCGGTCAAAATCATCAATAACCGGTAACAAACTGAGAATAATAGATTCTCCGGCTGTTTTCATCAGCTCCAGTTTTTCTTTCAGAGTACGTTTTCTATAATTATCGTACTCCGCAGATAAACGAAGGTATTTATCATTTGCATCTGTCAATTTATCCTTTAACAGAGCCAACTCATCTATTACAGGCTCTTCCGCTTTTTCTTCACATTCAACGTTATTATCAACAGTCTCTTCATTCACTACTGTTTCCTGAGCCTCTTGTTCCGCTGCTTTTGTTTCCTCTTTCACGTCCTGCTTTTTAGATGTCTTTTTGACCATATATGTTCGTTTTTTTTACTCGTTTTACTTCTTCATCATTATGCCAGCTGATAAATCAAGCTCCTGATTATTTATCAGCCAGCAAATTTATACAATTTTTTTGCCAAGCTATTTAATTTGGACAAATTGACAGTTTGACAGAATCAAAACAACACAAAGCTGTAAAAATGACAAAAGGCAGTTTAATCAGGGTGACTAAACTGCCTTCGCTCTATTTTTTTAACGCCTTATTTTAACAATTGCTTCAATGTATTGTGCAATTCGATACCTCTCAAATTTTTCGCCACAATAATCCCATCCTTATTAATTAAGAAATTGGTGGGAATTCCATTCACATTATACATTCGGGCAGCTCTGCTTTGCCATCCTGCTAAATCACTTACATGATACTCCCACTTCAGATTATCAGCAGTAATTGCCTGTTTCCAGGCTTGCTGTTTTTTATCCAGTGAAACCCCAAAAACAGTAAAGCCTTTTCCTTCTTTAAAAGACGCTTCTTTAAATGCATCGTAAGCAGAAACAACATTTGGATTTTCCCTTCGGCAAGGTCCACACCAGCTGGCCCAAAAATCAATCAATACCATTTGCCCCTTTAACTCTGATAAAGCCATTGTTTTACCATCCGGATTCTTAAGCTTAATATCAGGAGCTTTCTGACCTATGTTTATTCCTTCCTTAACCTGCCCTAACACACTTGCTGAGAAAACAGTCAAGAGAAATAACAGAGGTACGAATTTTAATCGTGTAAATTTGCCCATAATACTTTTTTTGGGGAAAGAACGCACTAATACCGTGCCAGAAATGCCAAGGATTTTTCAATTTTTCCTAAGGCGACATCCTTAGCCAAAATACGACCATGACCATCAATCAGCATATTAACAGGCGCATCCACTTTAAATGCTTTGGCAATGGCTCCATCAACTCCCCGAAAATCACAAACATGTTTAAAGTGGGACGTTTCATCTTGCTGAATAGCTAATTCTAATGGGTAGTGAAAACGATCCAATGAAATACTTACCACTTCCAGGTCTTGACCTTTATGGAACTGCGTATTCTGGTAATGTGAATAAATCTGATTAAGTTGAAAATTATTCATACGTGACGGGGCATCGTAGGACGCCCAAAAGTTAAGAATCACCATTTTACCTTGAAGTGAATCAAGTTCAAATGGCTCCCCCTGAAGGAGGGTTGATTGAATAGCAGGTGCTTTATCACCAATTTCCAGTCCAATGGCTGGCGCCTGCGAATCATTCATAAAGGATAAAAATCCTAACCCCACAAAAATAGTAGCTAATATGATTTTTAGCTGCTTCATATCTATGTGTTTTGATTAAATTAAATCGAGTGTAAAGTTTCAAAAAAAACGTGCAGTAATGTTTTTTTTTAGATGAACATGCGGTAATCTCTGATTAGTGTTTTAATTGTGGGTACAAAATTATGCCGTAAAACAATAAAACGCAAATCCCTTTCTATAGGATAATTAGAATATATTTTTATATTGTATCTTGATTTTTGTTGAAACCTCTATATCACCACTTTAACCCACACGAAGCAACCTGCTTTTATACCTTTAAAATGTTAATAACCTTAAAAAATGTGAAAAAACGAAACCCTGAAGAGCCCTGTCTATCACTTGAGAGCAAAAAAAATGATGAACCTTTATTAGATGAAGAAATTTATGTTGCCCCAAATTTCTTGAAAATAATTTGAAATCAGGAATTAAGAAATGTTCTCCAATAAAAAAAGACTCCTTAAAATTGGAGTCTTATATCTATTATTTCCGATTAGAAATTCAATAGTACCGACCATTCATTAGCCTTATATCAACCATCTATCCTTTTAATGCGAGCTCCAAGATTTCGCAAGCGTTCATCAATGTTTTGATATCCCCGGTCTATTTGCTCAATATTTTGAATCACGCTTTTCCCTTTGGCAGAAAGAGCTGCAATTAACAGGGCTACACCTGCACGAATATCCGGCGAAGTCATTGTGGCACCCCGTAGTGAATTATCTTTATTTAAGCCAATTACGGTAGCCCGGTGAGGATCACATAAAATAATTTGCGCCCCCATATCAATCAATTTATCGACAAAGAAAAGACGGCTTTCAAACATTTTCTGGTGTATCAAGACACTTCCCTTGGCTTGGGTAGCCACTACTAAAAACACACTTAGCAGATCAGGTGTTAAGCCCGGCCATGGAGCATCTGCAATGGTCATAATAGATCCATCAATAAATGTTTCTATCTCATAATTATCCTGAGCAGGAATATAAATATCATCGCCCTTCACTTGCAAGTCAATACCCATTCGCTGAAATGAAAGTGGAATGATTCCCAAATGCTCAAGTCCCACATTTTTAATGGTAATTTCGGAACCCGTCATGGCCGCCATACCAATAAAACTGCCGACTTCAATCATATCCGGCAGAATTGTGTGATCGCAACCGCCAAGTATCTCTACCCCCTCAATAGTTAACAGATTGGATCCAACACCGCTCACTTTGGCACCCATTGAAATCATCATCTTACTCAACTGTTGCAAGTAAGGCTCACAAGCAGCATTATATATGGTGGTCGTTCCCGGGGTTAAAACGGCTGCCATTAAAATATTAGCTGTTCCGGTCACAGAAGCTTCATCAAGCAACATATAGGTACCCTTCATTTCAGATGCCTCAACCGTATAGAAAATATCTTTTTCGTCGAAATTAAACTTCGCCCCTAATTTTTCAAATCCAATGAAATGGGTATCCAATCGACGACGGCCAATTTTATCACCTCCTGGCTTCGGAAAATAGGCTTTTCCGTAACGTGCCAGCAAAGGACCCATAATCATAATAGAGCCTCTTAATGAAGAGGCTTTTTTCTTAAATTGCGGGGTTTGCAGAAACTCAAGATTGATATTTGCAGCCTCAAACTCACACGTATTTCTATCAACGCGATTGATTTTCACGCCCATTTGTTCCAGGAGATCAATCAGATTATTCACATCCAGAATATCCGGAATATTGCGAATAATTACTTTTTCGCTGGTAAGCAGAACAGCACAAATAACTTGTAAAGCCTCATTTTTGGCTCCTTGCGGTGTTATTTCACCTTTTAGGCGATAACCGCCTTCGATTTCAAAACTATTCATTAAAATGCGAATTTGAGTCGCCTAAAATTATCTATTTTTTGTCTCCAGCGCGTTTGGGCATGCGCTTCTTTTGTCGCGAACGGTGTTGCGTATCCTTAAAATCAGGAATTTTAAGATTTTCATCCACCTTTAATTTCCCTTTTGACAAGCGATGAATATCATTGATAATGCGGTCATCAGTGGCATTATCCTTATTCCACAGGAACAACGACTTTTTCATATGATTCGCAATCAGAGCAATTAACTGATTACGCTCTTCCTCATCTTCAATGTCGATAGCTTTCCCAATCATCTCCTGAATGAGCTGACCGTAGTGCATAAATTTTATTCCGCTATTCCGATAAGGTACTTTCTCCGGACGACGGTATAACTTTTCCTGCTCTGGTAATTCATAAGGAAAGTCGATATCCAGCTTGAAATCGGCCATGATCGCCAAATGATCCCAAAGTTTATGTTTAAAATCACTGACATCACGCAGATGTGGAAACATGTTGCCCATAATGCCAATTATGGTCTTGGCGCACTTCATGCGCTCTTCACGGTCTTCAATGGTAACGGCATGATCAACCATTTTTTGAATGTGGCGACCATATTCGGGCAAGACCAATTTGGTACGATTTGAATTGTAATCCATCAATAGTAATTAAGCTTTCACTTTTTTAAACCCTAAGAGGTTGGCTGTTCTGTTGGAATTATATATTAAATCCCTACGTGGTAGGTTACACTATTCGATTTTTCGGAAAGGTAACTGTATCCCGCAAAACTAAGGCAAAATTTTTAGTTTGGCAAATTTGAGTAATAATTGTTTTTGGCCGGCATTTTGAAACATAACGGTTGCCTTTTTATTCGGTGGGTCCCCTTCCAGATTTATGACCTCACCCGTTCCAAATCGTTCATGTTCAACTTTCATACCTACTGCCACCTCATCGGGCGAGGCTGCGTTGTAATTTAGATTCACCTTTGGTTTAGCATCCGAGGCACTATAATTAAGATTAATCTTGGGGCGAGTCGCTTGGTTGGACACCGATTTGAACGAACGGCCTGGCACCGATCGGTTAGAAGGTGATTTTTTATCGAAAGGTGAAGCTTGTGGCTGACTAATGATATCCTCCGCATTCACATCCAGAAAGCTCTGATCAATATCGCCGATAAAACGACTGGGTCGGCTAAAGGTCAGTTCACCATATTTATAGCGACTTCGAGCAAACGAGATCGTCGCACTCTCTTCGGCACGGGTAACGGCAACGTAGAACAGACGACGCTCTTCCTCCAATCCTTTCTCGCTATCAATGGTCTGAAGGGAAGGGAATAACCCCTCTTCAACACCCACGATGTAAACGTTCTTAAATTCGAGTCCTTTTGCCGAGTGAATGGTCATTAAGGTCACTTTATTGATATCATCTTCCTTTTCATTATCCTGATCTGTTAACAGAGCTACATCCTCCAGGAAGTTTACCAAATTCGCATTCTCTCCTTCCTCTAATTTAGTGGCCGTAAACTCCTTGATACCATTCAATAATTCGTCCACGTTATCCATCCGGCCTTGTCCTTCGATGGACTTATCTTCATGCAGATCACGCATTATCCCACTGGCCGAGGTAATTTCAGCTGCTAACTCATAGGCCGAAATCTGCTGTAACTGGGCAGTAAACCGGGCAATCATGGCAGCAAATGCATTCAACTTTTTGAGCGCGCCTGCATTCAACCCTGTTTGCGTCATACTGGGGTTGATAATGATGTCCCACATGCTACGACCGGTAGCATTGGCGGCTGTTTCCAGGCGCTCCACGGTGGTTTTTCCAATTCCACGGGTGGGATAATTAATTACCCTTTTCAAGGCTTCCTGATCGGCCGGATTGACCGTCAGGCGAAAGTAGGCCAATACATCTTTAATCTCTTTGCGCTGATAAAACGAAAGCCCCCCATAAATCTTATACGGCAAACTCTTTTTCCGAAGCGCCTCCTCAAGCACCCTTGATTGAGCATTGGTGCGGTAGAGAATTGCAAAATCTTTAAATTCCTTCTGCTCACGCATCCGTTTTTCAAAGATGTCATTGGTCACAATAAATCCCTCTTCTACATCAGAGTAGGCCTTTATTACCTTAATGGGATTACCCACTGAATTGGCCGAAAACACATTTTTTTGAATCTGCTTCTGATTCTTCGAAATGATACTATTGGCGGCATTCACGATGGTTTGCGTTGAGCGGTAATTTTGCTCCAGTTTAAAAAGATTATAGCCCGGATAATCGTTTCTGAAATTCAGAATATTTTCAATCTTAGCGCCCCGGAAACTATAGATACTTTGGGCATCATCACCCACCACGCAAATATTTTGGTGCTGTTCAGCCAGTTTTTTAATAATGAGGTATTGCGAAAAATTGGTATCCTGGTACTCATCCACCATGACGTAATCAAACTGATTTTGATATTTTTTCAATACCTCCGGATGATCGCGAAACAGGATATTCGTGTTGAGTAACAAATCATCGAAATCCATAACTCCCGACTTGTAACAGTCCCGCATGTAACGGGCATAAATCTCATACACCATCGGCTTTTGAGAGGCCTTATCCGCTTCTGTCCGGTTGGGATCACGGGCATAGGCCACTGGCGTCACCAAATCATTCTTGGCCGATGAGATGCATGACAATACGGCACCCGGTTTATAAGCTTTGTCATTTAACTTCATCCCTTTTACAATACTCTTGATTAAATTCTTCGAATCCGTCGTATCGTAAATGGTAAAAGAAGAGGGGTAGCCCAACACCTTTGATTCATAGCGGAGAATACGTGCAAAAATGGAGTGAAAAGTCCCCATCCACAAACTATTGGCCACATCCGCCCCCACCACAGCACCAATCCGCTCCTTCATCTCCTTAGCAGCTTTATTGGTAAACGTTAAAGCCAGAATACGGTAGGGCTTCACGCCTTGCTGCAATAAATGGGCAATCCGATAGGTCAACACCCGGGTTTTACCCGATCCGGCTCCCGCAATAACCAGTGCCGGTCCATCTGTTTGTTCAACGGCAGCACGTTGAGCTTCATTTAGTCCTTCTAAATAATCTTGCACAATCCCTCGCTTCTTTGTTTGATTTATTAAACGCTTCTGCAAAAATATAAGTTCATTTTAGATTCCGACAGAAAGTGGGAAGTAAATTTCAAGTGCATCAGATTTTAGCTCCCTGCCACTAAATTTTCTTAAAACGGTCTGAAACATCCAGTTGTAAGCCATAATAATCCATGGGGTTTCATCGTTATAAAGATTTGTTATAGATTTGAAGTCAGAAGCCACTGTCTTCTGTTTGTTTTAAGATAACTGTTACACAAAATGAAAACGGCCACGCTACTCATACTATTTACTTTACTACCCTATCTTTCATCATTGGCTCAGCAAATTACAGCTACCGGAGCCTATCATAGTGAAGAAACTCAATATCCCAACGGTTACGACAACGACCCCATTTTCTATTTTGAAAACATCAACAACGGGCAACTAACCATGACACCCACTCCCAGTGGGAATTACACCTTTCAATGGTATAAATACAATGCCACGAGCGAAGCCTTTGATATCTTGCTAAAAACCGAAAACGGAACAACCTCGTCACTCTTCATTACCGAAGCCAATGGCTACCGGGTACTGTTCGATAATGGTGCCAGCACTCCCCGGAACAGCTATTGCTGGACCTTTCAACCCGACAATGACCAACTGAAACTGATTATTGGCGACAGCGACCAGTGCCATACACTCAAACAAGAAGTCACTAACGGTTTAATCTATTACAATCACAAGGGATCCAACGGGCCAATTGTGGCCGATCATGCTGCCGTTTACACCTGGCAATCAACCCCCAAACCACAAGAGACTGAAGATGAAATAGATGGATTAACTGATCGAACCACCAGCATTCCAGCCCCCTTGGACGATACTGAATATACCGTATCTGTCACCAATTCGGTGTTCGCTGACTTTAGCCTGACCAATGACTATACTGCCATTGCGGTTAATCCCGAATATGATTATGAGATCGACGATCCGTCTGACAACGAAGGCAAACAAGAAGACACATCCGGATCAGCACCCATGACGGTCCGTTTTACACCCAAGTATAAAAAAGGTGAAAATGATTATTACGACTGGTATTATGAATGGGATTTTAAAGATGGCGGCAGTGATTTTGTGCCCGACCCGGTGTATGTGTTTCGCAAAAATGGAAATTATGCGGTTACAAACATTGTGAGTCATCCCACTTCGGGCTGTAAAGATTCCGTCCTTTATGCCAATGCCCCCGTGTTTAAACTGAATGATTTTGAAGTACTCGTCCCCGACGCCTTTACCCCCTTTAGCAGTGTCGGTAGAAACGATGAATTCAGAGTACATTACAACTCCGTGAAAACCTTCTCCATGATCATATATAACCGCTGGGGCCGCAAAGTCTTTCAAACCACCCGGCCGGATGAAGGGTGGGATGGTCGCATTGGTGGCCGCAAAGCCGAACCGGGAGTGTATTTCTACCAAGTGGATGCCACCGGCTACAATGGCGAAACCCCCATCAGTAAAAGTGGGCCGGTACACCTCATCATTATGAACAATTAAATCATCGGGCGGGCCCCTTCGCTTCAGGCTCAGGGCCGGGCTTTTCGCTCCTACGCCTCGCCTGAACACAGCCCTTTACCAGCCCATTCAAACGGGCTGCGGGGTATCCGCTGCAATCCCTGCCCGAAAAAACCGACAATTCCACTAAATAAGCACATACGTCGTTGAAAGAAACATACAAGTCAAGAGAATAAAGTGCTCACATATTCCGACGGTATTGACCACCTACCTCATACAAAGCCTGGGTTATCTGACCCAAGGAGCACACCTTAACCGTTTCCATCAAATGGGTGAATAAATTTTCGCCCGACATAGCTGCCGCTTTCAGCTTGTTTAATGCCCCCTGGGCTTCCGCTTGGTGTACGTAATGAAAAATCTGCAGATGGCTCAATTGATTCTGCTTCTCATCCATGGTGCTTCGAATCACTTCCCTGGGTAAAATTGTTGGTGATCCGGTTTTTGACAAAAATGTGTTCACCCCTATGATGGGCAGGTCTCCCTTATTCTTCAAATGTTCATAATGCAAAGACTCATCCTGAATTTTACTGCGCTGATAATTGGTTTCCATGGCCCCCAACACGCCCCCCCGCTCATTCAAGCGGTCGAATTCCTTTAAAACAGCTTCTTCCACCAGGTCAGTTAACTCCTCAATGATGAATGCCCCCTGCAAAGGGTTTTGATTCTTAGCCAGGCCCAATTCATGGTTGATGATCATCTGTATGGCCAGGGCCCGGCGTACAGATTCCTCGGTAGGCGTAGTGATGGCTTCATCATAGGCATTGGTATGTAACGAATTGCAATTGTCGTAAATGGCATATAAAGCCTGAAGGGTGGTGCGTATATCGTTAAACTCAATCTCCTGGGCATGCAAGGATCTCCCTGACGTTTGAATATGGTACTTCAGTTTTTGAGAGCGCTCATTGGCCCCATATTTATGCTTCATGGCCTTGGCCCAGATAAGACGCGCCACCCTTCCGATCACTGAAAATTCCGGATCGATGCCATTGGAAAAGAAGAATGAGAGATTCGGTGCAAAATCATCAATGTGCATGCCCCGCGATAAATAATACTCCACATACGTAAAACCATTGGCCAGGGTAAAAGCCAGCTGCGTTACCGGGTTGGCCCCGGCTTCGGCAATGTGATAACCCGACACCGAGACTGAATAAAAATTGCGAATATTTTGATCGATAAAATAAGCTTGCACATCACCCATCAGCTTCAATGAAAAATCACTGGAAAAGATACAGGTGTTCTGCGCCTGATCTTCCTTCAGGATATCGGCCTGCACTGTACCGCGAACAGCTGATAAAGTATCTTTTTTGATTTTTGCATACACCTCACAGGGCAGTACCTCATCCCCTGAAATGCCCAGTAACAGCAGCCCCAACCCATCATTACCCACCGGCATCCGGCCCACATAGGTCATCCGATCCCTTTCACCATGCGCGTACTTTTGACGAATCTTTGCCTGCACTTCATCCTCTAATCCTTTTCGACGGATGTATTTTTCACATTGCTGATCAATGGCAGCATTGAGAAAAAAAGCCATCATGACAGGCGCCGGGCCATTAATGGTCATACTCACCGATGTGAGCGACGCGCACAAATCAAACCCTGAATAGAGTTTCTTAGCATCATCAAGGGTAGCCACCGACACGCCTGAATTGCCTACTTTTCCAAAAATATCCGGTCGCCGATCGGGATTTTCACCATACAAGGTGACCGAATCGAAGGCGGTAGACAGCCGAATGGCATTCTGATCCTGCGCCAGATAATGAAACCGCTTATTGGTCCGTTCAGGCGATCCTTCACCGGCAAACATCCGTGTGGGATCCTCTTTTTCGCGCTTAAAGGGAAACACACCGGCCGCAAAGGGAAATTCACCCGGAACATTCTCTTTCAACTGCCAGCGCAGTACATCTTCCCAATTCTTATAACGGGGTAAGGCAATTTTCGGAATACTTAAGTGCGACAATGACCGAAAAGTAGTCTCTACCTGTATCTCTTTATGCCGTACTTTAAAAGTATAGTGATCGCCGGAAAAGCGTTTTCGTTTGTCATTCCATTCATTCAGTAACTTCAGGTTCGCGGGCGCTAATTGATTTTCAAAATCATCCGCCTGCTTTTGCAGGGTTTCCAAAACCAAAGTATTTGCCCTGAGCGCATGAATGGTTTCCTTAATAGCATATAATTTACCGGCAATAAGGGACTGGTCTTCCACTTGTTGATTATACTGGCGCACTGTTTCAGCTATTTCACTCAGGTAGCGGCTTCGCTCACCGGGAATCAGCTGATTCATAGCCGCACTCTTAAAACTTATCGCTGTCTTTTGGGTAAATCGATGCGGATAATCCACTTGCAATTTTTGGCATAAATCCTCATAAAACCCATTAATCCCTGCATCAAAACAGAGCGAGGCATGGGTTAAATAAACCGGCATCTCCTCCACTGGTTCTGTCCAGCGCATGTGATTCCGCTGAAACTGCTTTTTCACATCCCGCAAAGCATCTTGAGCGCCTCGCTTATCCGCTTTATTAATGAGTACAAAGTCTGCAAAATCCAACATGTCGATCTTCTCCAATTGACTGGGAGCCCCAAATTCGGGGGTCATCACATACAAAGCCATGTTGCAGTGATCGGTGATTTGCGTATCCGATTGTCCAATGCCGGAAGTCTCCAGCATGATAAGGTCAAAACCCGCAGCTTTCAAAATGCCAATGGAATCATCGACGTGACCAGATAAAGAAAGATTAGCACCCCGTGTCGCCATGGAACGCATATACACATTGGAATGGTGAATGCTGTTCGTCCGGATACGATCACCCAGCAGCGCGCCACCAGTGCGTCGTTTACTGGGATCAACCGAGATAATGCCAATTTTCAAGGCCGGATCATCCAACAAAAACCGTCTCACCAACTCATCTACTAAGGAGGATTTTCCAGAACCACCAGTGCCGGTAATGCCAATCACGGGAATCGCTTTGTCGATAACTGCCTCTTTCAATCTGGATTTAACCAAGCTAGCTGCCGGCACATTATTTTCTAAAATGGATATGATCCGGGCAATCCTTTCAGGTTGAGTATGTCTGGGTAATAAATCAAGTTGTTCAAAATTATCCCATGGATTGAA
>Ga0193953_1000399_pt1 | contig 24228 bp, 20 predicted proteins | sample BB_4_MG_FD_140325 | JGI IMG/M metagenome (GOLD analysis project Ga0193953, IMG submission 140325) | Microbial mat bacterial communities from the Broadkill River, Lewes, Delaware, United States - BB_4_MG | ecosystem: Environmental > Aquatic > Freshwater > River > Microbial mats | place: USA...
AAGCGAACAAATGCGCAACTTGCTTCCAGATAGGTGGGCTGAATAAACTCAAAAACACCCAATCAAGCTGATGTCTCAATTTGGTGGGGCGTTTTTTGCTAGGTCAACGCGGAGACGATTACAGTTTAATAGATAATTAAAAAGGTCGGCTCATTGCCGACCTTTTTTTGTTTGTACTAATATCTGATTAATCACTAATGAGCAGTAATCCATGCAATAATTTCCTCATCATCCGGCTTTGTGCGTGGAGATATGACTTTCTCTAACTGGCCATCGGCACTGATCAGATATTTCTGAAAGTTCCAACCCACTTTACTGTCTTCAACGCCGTTTAATTCTTTTTGCGTTAACCATTTGTATAGCGGGTGCATGTCTTTGCCTTTGACTGATATTTTTGACATCATCTGAAAAGTAACACCATAATTAGCAGTACAAAAGGTTTTTATTTCAGAATCACTCCCCGGTTCCTGGCTGAGGAAGTTATTGGCTGGAAAGCCAATGATGACAAAATCATCACCACCATACTGTTCGTAAACAGTCTGAAGTTGTTCATATTGAGGAGTCAATCCGCATTTGCTGGCCACGTTAACCACCATTACTTTTTTCCCTTTCAGAGAAGCCATATCAAATGACTCGCCTTCAATGGTATTTACTTTGTAGTCGTAGAAACTTTGTGCCTTTAAGGTTGTGAAGGAAGCAATTAGCATACACATGGTAAAAGCCAAACTTATTTTTTTCATCGTTTTATTGCATTATGGTTGTTAAAAGTGTTTGTACGATTATCTAAACAGTCAGTAGACTAAAAAGTTCGCAGGCGTTCAAAATGGTGGAATATCTCTATTGGATACTTATCTTGGGTAGCTTGTTAATGATCATTTGTTTACATTCGCTTGTATTCTCACATAAAATCAAAATGGCATATATGATTCCAATGAAATCTGTATTGTTAACAGCTGGATGTGCTGCTCTTTTAGTATCGGGTTGCAAAAACAGTAAGCGAACCGAAGTATCGCAGCAGCCCAATATTCTTTTTATCATGAGTGATGATCATGCTATGCGGGCTATTAGTGCATATGAGTCGGATTTAATCCAAACCCCCAATATTGACCGTTTGGCCAAAGAAGGTGTTATCTTTAATAATGGATTTGTAACCAATAGTATTTGTTCACCCAGCCGTGCCACGATGTTAACCAGTAAATTCAGTCATTTGAATGGCTTGCGTGATAATCGTGATCATTTTGATGGGTCCCAAAATACCTGGGTCAAAGAACTGCGTCAGAATGGCTACAAAACCATGATTGTGGGTAAGTGGCACTTGAAAACGGAGCCACAGGGATTCGATTATTGGAATATCCTGATTGATCAAGGCGAATATTATAATCCACGTTTTATTGAAAATGGGGATACCAGTGTGGTGAAAGGATACGCTACAGATGTAATTACCGATTTGGCACTGGAGCAATTAAAAGCACAGGATAAAAATCAGCCATTTGCCATGTTGGTGCACCATAAAGCCCCACATCGTAACTGGATGCCCCATTCTAAAAACCTGGATCTTTTCGATGATCGGGAATTTGAGAAGCCATCCAATTTTTATGATACTTATGAAAACAGGCAAGCGGCTGCAGAGCAGGATCAGGAAATCAATGATATGTTTTTGTCCATGGATTTTAAGCTGGAGCAGGAAGATTATGGAGCAGAGACCGGTTCTGGAGGAGCGGGGAAAATTATGGACTATGCCGGTGTTTGGAGGAATATCTTGAGCCGGGTAGAGGAAGCGCATCTGCCATTATGGAAAGCGCACCTGGAAGAACGTCGCAGCGAGTTTCTATCAGTAAAAGATGATCCAAAGGCGCTGGAAAACTGGAAGTATCAAACGTATATGAAGGATTATTTACGATGCATTGCCTCGGTGGATGAGAGTGTCGGAAATATCTTGAACTACCTGGATGAATCAGGATTAGCCGAAAATACAATTGTGGTGTATACGTCTGATCAGGGGTTTTACCTGGGTGAGCATGGCTGGTATGATAAGCGTTTCATGTATAAAGAGTCGCATGGAACACCCATTTTATTGCGTTACCCGGCACAAGTACAAGCCAATCAGAAGTTGGATGAATTTGTAATGAACCTGGATTTTGGTCCTACTTTTCTTGATTTTGCGGGTTTAACGGTGCCTGAAGAAATGCAAGGTGAATCCTTCAAAGGAGTGGTTACTGGCCACCAGGAAACAGCATGGCGGAATTCGGTCTATTACCATTATTACGAATATCCACATGGGTGGCATAAGGTGAAGAAGCATTATGGCATCCGTCGGAACAATTTCAAACTCATTCATTTTTATGACGACATTGATACCTGGGAAATGTATGATTTGGAGAAGGATCCGGGTGAGATACACAATTTATATGGTCAACCAGGATATGAAGAGCTGACAGATCAATTGAAGGCAGAGTTGAAAACTTTACAATCGAAATATGGTGATACTTCTATGAATTAAAGCCTGTTACCAACTAAAGGGAAGACAAAGGATGAGTTGTAAAGATTCATCCTTTTTTTCGTGATTCGTTGATATTAAGGAAATAACCCATTATCTTGAAGCCTCTAATTACCAAATCTAATCCATATGAAATTTATTGGAATTTCCTTTTTATTGATTGTGCTGCCATTGACTCTCCTTGCGCAGGATGAAGAAAAAAAGTTTGGCGTTAAGTTTTCGGGCTTTATCAAAAACGATATGTTCTTTGATTCCCGGCAAACAGTCACCGCCCGTGATGGTCATTTTTTATTATGGCCTGCGGCAGAGAAGTTGGATCCGGACGGAAACGACATTAACGATAAGTCTGCGTTTAATATGTTGGCGATTCAAACGCGCTTACGGGCAAAAATAACCGGACCGGATGTATTGGGCGCAAAAACCTCCGGCATGGTAGAAGGTGCTTTCTTCGCCATGTCAAATGCAACCATTAATTCCTTTCGCTTACGTCATGCTTTTGTCAAGTTAAACTGGACCAATACAGAGCTTCTTTTTGGTCAAACCTGGCACCCCATGTTTATTACCGGTTGTTTTCCCGGAACGGTTTCATTCAATACAGGAGTTCCTTTTCAGCCCTTTTCCCGGAATCCGCAAATTCGCTTGACTCAAAGTGCCGGAGATTTAAAGGTTATTCTGGCCGTTCAATCACAGCTGGATTTTGCCAGTCGGGGACCGGCTGGTACATCTACCACTTATTTGAGAAATTCGGCCACACCGGATATGCATGCTCAGATCCATTATGGAACTAAAAATACCGATTCCGGTTTTGAATTGTTAACCGGTGCTGGTGTGGGGTACAAGTCCATTGTGCCGCAAATTGAAACTGGTGAGATTATTGATAATGGTGTTGTGATTCGCCCTTCTTATCAAACCGATGAGACAGTAAAGGGTTTATCAGCCATGGGTTTTTTAAAAGTAAAAATACCCGCATTAACATTTAAAGTAGAAGGAGCCTATGGTGAAAACGCTTGTGATTATCTGTCATTGGGTGGGTTTGCTGTGAAGGAAGTGGTGGATCAGGACAAAGGGCTATTATCATATACACCTATTACAGTGACCTCTTTCTGGACCGATATTCATTCTAACGGAAAGAAATTTCAGGTCGGGGTGTTTGCAGGATACTCACAAAATAATGGCGCCAAGGATCAAATACTATCCCTGGATGATCCATATGGTGCAGTGTATGGTTTGGGTACTAATTTAGAGTATGTATACCGTATTTCTCCGCGTGTTATATACAATGTGGAGAAAGTTCGCTTTGGTTTGGAGTTTGAGCATACAGCAGCTGCCTATGCCAGTGAGTACGATGCAAAGTATAAACCTACTGAATCAAATGAAGTGGCTAACAACCGATTATTATTTTCGGTGTTCTATTTCTTTTAGAAGGTATCTGCCCTTAAATACAAACTCCCGTATGTTACTTATAACAGCGGGAGTTTTTTTATTCAAATGTATCGTTTAGTACACGTTTTATTCCAATTGTATAGCCAAATGATTGATAAAGCATTTTGTTTATTACAATGGTAAATGCCGATACACAATCATAGATTGATATTTTTATCAATCGTTTTATCGGTATTAATCGTCATCCTTAAGGTATAACATATGTTTTTGTACAAACTTTAAATCGCTAAATGTTATCTGAGAACCAAAATGATGTTTGGCATCATTAATTTTGAGTGTGTGATTTTTTTCAAAGAATTCTAATATCTGGTTGATTTTATCTTTGGAGACGAATTGTTCCACTGGCAAATCGCCGGTCTCCACAAATTGAGAGAGATGATCTTCGACCGTTGTGGTCTTTAACGAGCGTCGTTTAGCAATGGATTCAATAGAATGCCCTTTTTGATAGAGTTCAAAGCTGATTTCACGGGTCGGTTGTTTGCTTTTTTTCTTGGGTACTGTTTCATCCACTATCACCGTTTCGCTCAATGTGTCATCCTCATTGGATATCTGGTCCGGATGTGTTTCCTTAAATTGATTGACAATGAACAATATCTTAGAACCGAAATCCTGAACTTTTTTCTTACCAATACCTTTGATATTCTGAAGTTCAGTAAAATTCGTTGGTAATTGATTCGTTATTTGTACCAACACTTTCTGTGAAGCCACCCAGAAAACCGGTTTTTGCCTATCATCCGCCATTTCTTTTCGCCACTCCCTGAGTTGTTTGAAAAGTTCCGGGTATTTGACCGTATCAATTTCGGGTTGTTCGCTTGATATTTTTGTGTTTTTCAAAGGACTAATACTCGCTTTGGCCCGTGCTGTCAGGTAGGTTTTTGTTTCAAACCCTTCCAGACAGGATTCCAGGCATATCATTTTGATGGCCGTTTTTTCTTTTAATTCTTTTAGTCGTTCTGTAATGGTTTTGCGAATATTCTTATTGTCGGTGGAGAAACTTAAAGCATTCAATGGATCCATCAGAATGACCTTGGTTTTTTCGCCAAAATAAGCCACTGCTTTTCGTACCCGTTCTTGCAATTGATGATTGTGCTCCAGGGTTGTGGAGAGTCGAATAAGTTGAACCAGTTGTTGTTGAAATCGAACAGAGATTTCAATTATTTGTGGCTGTAATTGAGACTTTATGGTGGTTAATTGGGTGAGGCTATTTCCAAGGAGAAACTGTTGATTCTCATACACTGATTGATCAACCCGGTTTAGACTGCGGTAAATATCATCATATGCAAACAGCTCATTCAGCAATGAAAATTCATAGGCCAGTTTTGATTGCACCAGCGTACTTTGATTAGGTTGATTCTGGTGGATGTCTTCATTGAAACTGGCCACATTATGATCGCAGATAATGCCTTGTGCATTGATGCGACTGCTCAATACCAAACCTTCCATCGATTTACACCGACTTAGTGCTACATAAGTCTGGCCATGGGCAAAGGCAGCATGGGCATCAATGATGGCTTTTTCAAACGTTAAGCCCTGGCTTTTATGGATGGTGATGGCCCAGGCCAGCCTTAGGGGATGTTGCTTAAACGTACCGGCAATGGTTTCACTGATCTCTTTGGTTGAATCATCAATGGCGTACTTGATGTTATGCCAAAGGGCCGGCTCAACTGCAATGGGTTCATCATCTCCGGCACATTTTACATGAATAATATCTTTCTCAAATCCGGAGATAATACCAATTTTACCATTGTAAAACTGTTTTTCAGGCGATGCGTCATTCTTCACAAACATTACCTGGGCTCCTGTTTTTAAGTCCAGCTTGTAATCGGTAGGATAGGTATATTCGGGAAAGTCATCAGCCACAACGGCCTTGAAACTTCGGGATGTTCCCTTTAGTTGATTAATTTTTTGATGGTTAATAGCATTTGCCCGTGAATTATGAGTGGTCAAAGTAATGTATCCGGCCTGACTGGGCGGATCAAAATCAGGCATGTAACGCTTGTTCAATGTCAGCAATGACTGTTCAGATAGTTTACTTTCACGTATCTCATTAAGTATTTGGATAAACGTTTGATCACTCTGACGATAGATATGTTGAAGCTCTACACTGATAAAATTAGATTTTTGGAGAGCGCGGCTGCCAAAAAAGAAACCGGTAGTATAATAGTTTCTCAGTAAGTTCCATTCTTCATCTTTAATAACTGGAGGTAACTGCTGCATGTCACCAATCATGAGTAATTGAACGCCACCAAAGGGTTGATCAGGATTCTTAAACCGGCGCAATACCTCATCAATACCATCCAATAAATCAGCACGTACCATACTGATTTCATCAATGACTAACAAGTCGAGAGAACGAATAATGTTAATTTTCTGGCGGTTGAATTTTTTAACATTGCTATCGATGCGCTTGGTGCTGATATTTTGCCCTTCTGCAGCGGCGTCAGATGGAATAATTGGCCCAAAGGGCATCTGGAAGAATGAGTGAATCGTTACTCCACCCGCATTGATGGCAGCTACACCGGTTGGTGCCACAACGACCATGCGTTTGGGTAATTGCTTTTTCAATTGGTGGAGGAAGGTGGTTTTACCTGTACCTGCTTTCCCAGTTAGAAACACATTACGATTGGTATATTGAATGAAATCGTAAGCCAGTTTTAATTGAGCATTTTCTTCCATAAAGCTTGATTTATTTGCAAAGGTATGATTTTTTGAGGGCCTCTTGCATGCAAAACACAATGATCTGCCTGTGGAAAGTTCAATGTGCATATTACATGGGTGGTATAGGCGCCTGCTGTAAGCCCAAAGAATTCACTATTGGAAGTTTTTCGTGGTGAAGGAAAAAACATGTTAACCTTTTGATAACCTGTTTCACTTTGCTTGTCACTTTCTGCTAACCTGTTTTCAACAATTCTTTTTTTTTTAACCGGTTACTTTAAATCGTGAATAACGAACTGTTTTCCGAGTGTTAAATAATTAATAGATACTGTTATGTGATTTTTGGTCGAGTCCTTCAAATGTAGAATGGGTATGACTGAAAGAAACTTTTTAAGGCACCATCATTCTTGTGTGGTATTTTTCGGTGTGGTTCTACAGAAATGCTGCGGATGATAAAATAAATAAAATGGAAAGGTATCAATTCTTTTATCTGAGAAACTCAATTGATTTATAGGGTATATGATATTTTATTTGGAATTAAGAAAAGCGAAAAACAAGTATAACTGAATGGCATCATGGGAACAAGCTGGTTGCTATTGGCATTCCCAATATTAAAGAATCACATTTTACCTCTTAGCTAATAATTTTTCAAAAATCCGTAAGCGCCTAAAATACAGGTGATTTAACTAAATAGGACACTAAAGTCTGATATTTCAAGTATCAAAACATCTAAAGATTTGGATATTTAGAAAAGTGGATTTATATTTGTCCCCGAAAAGAGAAAATATGACATACATCATGAATACAAAACAAATTTTATTTCTAAGTGCATTATTTCTCATAGGAGTAATGCTGCCAGTAAAGGCTACGTTGTCAGATTCCTCCAATGTCTATACTTTGGAAGAAGCGTTAAGGTTGGCTTCAGATAATAATCATGAGATATTGAAAAGCCTGGCGGAGGTGAAAGCTGCAAAGGCTGATAATCAGCAAGCAAATGCAGCTTTTCTACCAGCCATTGAATTATCCAATAGTTTCAGCTCGACCAATGATCCGCTGTATGCCTTTGGTTTTAAGCTGCAACAGCAGAATGTATCCATGGCCGATTTTGATCCCAATGTGGTGAATTCTCCCGGTACCATTGATCATTTTCATACGCAGGTATTAGTTGAGCAACCACTGGTGAATGTGGATGCCTGGATGGGTAAAAGTGCAGCCCGGCATAAACTGAAGGCGACAGAATTAAAAAGTGAATATACGAAGGAGTATGTCCAGTTTTTAGTCAAGCAGACATATTACGCATTACAATTAGCTCATAACCGGGTAGAGGTGATACAGAAAGCGAAGAGTGCTATTGAGGCTTATCTCAAGGTGGCTGAAGATAACTTACAACAAGGTTATTTAAAGGATGCTGATGTGTTAGCTATAAAAGTCCGCCAGTATGAGTTGCAAGTACAGGAGAAAGAAGCTACCGGCCAAGTAAAGTCGGTGGGTGAAATGCTCAATTTTTTATTGGGGCGAGATACGCACTTACCCATACAAACCACAAGTGAATTGCAGCAAGTTGAGTTTTCTCTGCTTGGCTTGTCAACGGTTGTTAACCGGTCGGATGTGGTAGCCATGCAATATGGGTTGGATGCTTATAAGCAAATGGAGCGGAGTAGTTTAATGAAATTCGCGCCGCGCGTCAATGCCTTTGGGACTTATAATTTGTATGATTCAAAATTTCCGGGAACTGATGTTGACAGCTGGATGGTTGGGGTCAAATTACAATGGCGCATATTTAACGGCGGTCAGAATTTAGGGAAATATCAGAAATCGAAAGCTGAATTTCAACATGCGCAATTGGCGTACAATGAATACCTGGACAAAGAGAATATGGAGTTGTTGCAAGCAAAGCGACAAATCACCGTCACGGAAAGCCAGCTTTTCACCTATGAAATGGCCGCTCAGCAAGCCAGTGAATCATTACGTATTCGTACCAATCGCTACGAACAAGGACTGGAGCGAACATCAGATCTTCTTATGGCAGAAGCTAAATCGGCAGAGAGTGATTTAAAACATTTGAATGCCATCTACAACTATAATGTAGCCGTTTTTAAATATCAATTACTGGCTTCAGAATCTTCGACAAATTAGACAATGACTTCCATGGAAGGATGTCAATTAATGAAAAAACTAAAAAAACTCAATAATTATGAAATTAATGAAAGTATCATTTTTCTTGTTAGCAGCCGGAATGTTATTTCAGGCTTGTAGCAATGGGGAAAAAGAACAAGCCAATTCCTCTCAGATTGCTGTGTCTGTACAGGAAGTAAAGTTGGTTAAGGTGCCCAAAGCATATAGTTACTCAGGCACAGTGGCCTCTGTTAAACAATCGACCTTAAGTACCCGTTTAATGGGGCAAATTGATCAGGTTTTGGTTCACGAAGGAGATAAGGTTGAGAAGGGCCAGTTACTCATCGCGATCCGAAGCAATGACATTTTATCGAAGCAAAAACAGGTGGAAGCTAACATTGTTGAAGTAAAGGCGGCTTATAAAAATGCCGAAGCTGATCTGAAGCGTATTTCTTCCTTATTTGAAAGCAAAAGTGCGACTCAAAAAGAACTGGACGATATCACCACTCATTTTGAAATGATGAAGGCTAAATTGGAGGCGGTGAAAAAGGCCAAGGCTGAAGTGGTTGAAATGTTGACCTACGCTGATATCAGAGCCCCTTACGCCGGGGTCGTGACTACGCGTTTTGTGGATGCCGGTGACATGGCCAACCCAGGTATGCCCTTAGTCGCGATTGAGGCTCCCGGATTGTTTGAAGTGAATGCACGCATTCCGGAATCCGAAGTTCACCTGGTCGAACGTAACGATACAGTAAAAGTTGAACTGAAAGGTGTTGCTGGAACCATTAATGGTGTCGTATCGCGCATTAGCCCCTCCAGCCGTTTTTCAGGGGCGCAGTTTGATACACGCATTTTATTATTTCCGGCCGATCATCAAATCAACGCCATTCGGAGTGGCATGTTTGCGCATATTGATTTATACAAAGGAAGTGAGGAAAAAGTACTGGTAGCAGAGGCTTTGATTGTGGATCGTGGCCAGCTGACCGGCCTTTGGACAGTGGGTCAGTCCGGGCAGGCACTATTGCGCTGGGTTCGCTTAGGCAAACAATATGCTGGTCAGGTAGAAGTGCTTTCGGGCATTAAAACCGGTGATCGTTTGATCACACAAACTAAAAATCGCTTACACGATGGTGCTGCTTTGCAAATTAATTAGGGTAAGCGAAAGTCATTAATGAAGCCATTCTTTTTACTTAAATAAGAATAAAATGAAAACAGGAATTGCCGGGACCATTGCCCGACTCTTTATAAAATCAAAACTGACACCCTTATTAATGGTCGCCTTTATGATCATTGGAGTGTACAGTTCGTACCTGACTCCCCGGGAGGAAGAGCCTCAAATAGATGTGCCCATTGCCGATATCTTTTTCGGGTATCCGGGCGCCAGTCCGCAAGAGGTGGAGTCACGTATTGTGAAACCCATAGAGAAAATCATCTCCAATGTAAAAGGCGTGGAGTATGTCTATTCGCAGTCTTTACCGGAACAGGCCATGTTGATTGTTCAGTTCTATGTGGGTGAAGATGTGGAGCGCAGTTTGGTGAAACTCTACAATGAGATCATGAAAAACATGGATCAGATGCCGGCTGGCTTAACAATGCCACTGGTTAAGACCCGCTCCATTGATGATGTACCGGTGATGGGCCTTACTTTATGGAGTGAAACGTATTCGGATTACCAGTTGAAACGAGTGGCCCAGGAGCTGAATTCGGAGATCGAGAAAATAACGGATGTGTCAGAAACGAAGCTGTTGGGTGGTCGTAACCGGGAAATCAGAGTGGTTTTAGACCGGGATAAGATGGCGGCTTATAAGGTGGATCCCTTAGTGTTATCTCAACATCTGAAAGCAGCTAACCAACAAGTTTCTTCCGGTACCTTCAATCAAGGCGATCAGGAATATCTGGTACAAACGGGTAAGTTCCTGGAATCGGCGGATGAAATTGCTAACCTGATCATCGGTGTGCATCAACATACACCGGTTTATTTACATCAGGTGGCCAAAGTGATGGATGGCCCGGCTTTACCAACATCGTATGTGGCCTTTGGTTATGGCAAGGCCAGTAAACAAAAAGAGCTTTTCCCGGGAGAATACGGGGCGGTGACTATTTCGGTGGCGAAGCGCAGAGGGGCTGATGCCATGCGTTTGGCCGAACAAATCATGGATAAGATAGAGATTCTGCAAGGCGATTTGATTCCGGCAGATATCACTGTGGAAGTGACCCGGAATTATGGTGAAACAGCTTCGGATAAAGTAGGCGAGTTATTAATGCACCTGTTGGGAGCCATTATAGCTGTGACCATTGTGGTAATGCTGGCCATGGGATGGCGCGGTGGTTTAGTGGTATTCATTTCGGTACCCATCACCTTTGCACTGACCATGTTTAGTTACTATTTCATGGATTATACCTTGAATCGGATTACACTGTTTGCTCTGGTTTTTGTCACCGGTATCGTGGTGGATGATTCCATCATTATCGCTGAGAATATGCACCGTCACTTTAAAATGAAACAATTGCCGTTCTGGCAAGCGGCGCTGCGTTCCATCGATGAAGTGGGGAACCCCACTATCTTGGCAACTTTCACGGTGATTGCAGCCGTGATTCCCATGGTATTTGTATCGGGTATGATGGGGCCTTATATGAGCCCGATGCCCATTGGCGCTTCTATCGCCATGATTTTTTCCTTATTGGTGGCCTTGATGATCACACCTTGGTTGGCCTATCGTTTGTTAAAGCACGATGATGGAAAAGAAGACGAAAAAGAATATGCACTGGAGAAAACCTTTATCTACAAATGGTACAATAAATCCATGCGTCCCATGATTGAAAGTTCCACGAAACGCTGGATATTCATCATTGGTGTCACTGTTTTACTATTGGGATCAGCCAGTTTGTTCCTGTTTAAGGCTGTTACCGTTAAGATTCTGCCATTTGATAATAAAAATGAGTTTCAGGTGGTGATTGATATGCCCGAAGGTACCACTCTGGAGCAAACAGCTAATGTAACCAAAGAGCTGGCCGCTTACCTGCGCAACCATGATTTGGTGACCAACTATCAGACCTATGTAGGAGCATCAGCTCCCATCAATTTCAATGGTTTGGTACGTCATTATGATTTACGCCGTGGTTCTAATGTGGCGGATATCCAGGTAAACCTGGTGTCGAAAGGAGATCGGGACTTGCAGAGTCACGATATCGCCAAAGAGTTACGTCCTGCGTTACAGAAAATAGGACAAGCCTATCAGGCCAATGTGAAAGTAGTGGAAGTGCCACCCGGACCTCCTGTCATGTCGACCTTAGTAGCTGAAATTTACGGACCTGATTACGAGTCGCAGCGAGAAGTGGCCAACCAGGTAAAGGATTTGTTTGCCAGCACTGAAAGTGTGGTGGATGTGGATTGGATGATGGAAGACGATCATGAAGAATACCGCTTTGATGTGGACAAGGAGAAAGCCATGTTGGCCGGCATTGCCCCACAACAAATTGTGTATGCAGTAAACATGGCCTTACGAGGCGCTGAAGTATCACATCTCTATGCCGAAAAAGATCATGAACCGGTAGGCATTACCTTGCGTTTGGAAGAGCACAATCGTACTAATGTGGATGATTTGCGGAAGATCAGCCTTATGTCTGCTCACGGTGAGATGGTGACCATAGGTGATTTGGTCAATATCTCAAAAGTTATAAAGGAGAAAAGTATCTTCCGTAAGAATCAGAAACAGGTAGTCTATGTCACAGCTGATGTGGCGGGTGAGTTGGAGAGTCCGGTGTATGCCATCATGGACATGTCGGACCGCTTGGATGAAATCCAATTGCCGGAAGGCTATGCCATCAGTGAATATTACAACGGGCAGCCCTTTTCCGAATCGGATTATGGATTGAAATGGGATGGTGAATGGCAAATAACTTACGAAGTATTTCGCGATTTAGGAACGGCCTTTGCGGTGGTGTTGGTGATCATCTATATGCTGATTGTGGGGTGGTTTCAAAACCTGAAAGTGCCTTTTGTGATGATGGTAGCCATTCCCTTATCATTGGTGGGAATTGTACTGGGACATTGGATGTTGAATGCCTTTTTTACGGCCACATCTATGATTGGGATGATTGCACTGGCCGGTATCATGGTCCGAAACTCCATTTTACTCATCGACTTTGTGAATATCCGGCTGGCCGAAGGGGTGCCGTTACGGGAGGCCGTAATTGAAGCCGGGGCTGTGCGTACCACTCCTATTTTATTGACGGCCGGAACCGTGGTTATTGGTGCGGTGGTCATTCTGTTCGACCCGATTTTCCAGGGATTAGCCATTTCGTTGATGGGAGGTACCATTGCGTCGACTTTCTTAACCCTGTTGATTGTGCCGCTGATTTTTTACATGACAGAACGCAAGAAGCATGAAAAAGCACCCCTTGCGGTTGAGGAAAAAGAAGAATTAGCTGAAGTAGAAGAGAATTAGAATCATCCGGACTGAAGACACAGTAAAAGACCTTCAGTCCCTTACTGTAAACATTTAGAAAACGATATACTATGAAACTGCTGGTAGCGATCACAGTTGCTGAGTACCGGGAGCAACTGGAAAAGTTTTTCAGTCAACACCAGGTTGGCTTTTACAATGAATTTGAAGTGAATGGCGTACGTAAAATGGAGAAACCTCCACACCGTGTAGGTAATTGGTTTGGCCAGGGCGGACGTCCTGTGAATAACATCGCCTTTTTTTCAATGGTGGACGACGAGCAGGCCGACAATCTCTTAATTGAATTGAATAAATGTAAAAAGGAGATGCCGGAATGTGACATGCATGCCTACGTGATAAATGTGGAGAAAGGCGTTTAAAGTTCTATTCACTCTATTTTAACCCAATTCTTACCTTACTTTAAATTAAAATCATGGAGAAAAAAGAGAATAGAAAGAGCGTTAGCAATGAAACGGTACCTGTTGGTAATGAAAAAGAGGTCATTACTAAGTTTGAAAAAGACAAGTATACCTTGGATGATGATTGTAAGGTCAAAGATTTGTTGCCCCTTTTTGTTTAATCGATAATTATAAAAATAAGTAGATATGCAAGAACGAATTGTTAGAGCTGTAGCGGGAACATTGATTCTTCTCAGCATCATTTTAGCCATTACAATACATGTGAACTGGTTGTATCTGACAGGTTTTGTTGGTTTGAACCTGTTGCAATCATCCATCACCAAGTGGTGTCTGATGAATGATATTTTAACCAAATTAGGAGTCCCGAAGTAAATACCCCTTTTTGTTTTTTTCATAAACCGGTTGCAGATGATGTGGCCGGTTTATTTGTTTATGAGGCCGATATTTCAAAAAAAGTGTTCCGGGTCGTACAGGCATCCTTTCCGGACCGCCCGGAAGCGCTCACTAAGCTGTAATTTCCTAGAATAGCTTGACAGATGTACCATAAGCTCTTTATGGATCGATTTCTTCTCCTATCTTTGCGGCTTAACTTCATTAAAAGGATAAAACTGAAATGAAACAATCACTATTCCCTGATATCATTACCCGTCATCCGCAGGCTGATATGCCAGTTGAGGGCTTGCAATCCCGATTGATCCAGGCGGGTGATCAACAGTTCATCTTTATGGAGTTTGATGAAGATTTTGAAATATCCGATCATTCACATGAAGCCCAGTGGGGAGTTGTGCTGGAAGGAGAAATGGAAATTACCATCGATGGGGAGGTGAAACAGTTGAAAAAGGGTGATTCTTATTTCATTCCTAAAGATGTGGTTCACTCGGCGCGTATCAACAAGGGCTATAAAGACATGACCTTATTTAATCAAAAAGATAGATATCAGCCAAAGAAATAGTATCTTATAGCTTGGTAGGATTAAGTGGGGAGATAAGAGTGTGGTGACGTTAACCCAATCAAAACCCTTGATATGAAAGCGAGCATATTTCTATTTTTTGGATTACTGTTTTCGAATATTGGTTTGGCCCAGGTTTTTAAAGAAAACTGTGTAGGTATTGTTTTATTGCGTTGTGAACGGGCGCATGCTTATGAATTGGAAATTGTATTTCCGATCGATTTCGTGTCAGGTATCAGTCCCGATGCCTTCAGTTCGGAGAATAAGACTTCCTATCCCGGTGTTTACAATGAAAATGGGATTGAATTGTGCGATGGCAAGGGGAAATTGTGCGAAATAAAATTAACCAATTATATTTTTAAGAGGTGGTGTGAGAAAGAAGCGGGTTTTCTCTATCGACCTACTTTTCAGGGGGAAATTGCTAAGTCAGATTTGAAACGACCCTTGCAAGCATCAGCTTATTATGATATGGCTTGTTTTGCCATGATTAATCGGCAAGATAGAACGGAACAATGTAAAATTGATCCCGGGAAACCAATTATTATGAATGGTGATACGGATACCAATGGCACAATGGATGTATGGCTGTGGTTAAAGGCGGATGAATCACATAACTGTGAAGGGGATAAAGATTCGATTGTTTTTATGGAGTATAACTGCCAGACCTATGAGATGAATTGTTGCGGCGATTGAATGACCAGTTTTTTCAGGGTATCTCACAACTAAATGCGCAGCCGCTTGTTTACTGATTGATAAGCACACTACTTATTCATTTTAAGTAAGCAAAATCAGTACTAATGAAAAAAGCGTCGCTCTTAGAAGATTTAAAATATGGTGTGGACAGACCCGCCATCTCTGTTTTATTTGAAAGTCAAACATCCAAAGAGATACGGATTCTCTTGAAAGCCGGTCAGATTATGAAGGAGCATAAAACCTCGTTTCCCATTACTGTTGAGCTTTTTGATGGGACACTTGATTTTGGCGTAGAAGGGGCGGTACATCACCTTAAAAAAGGCGATATCCTGACTCTGGATGCCCATGTACCCCATGACTTAAAAGCGGTGTCTGACAGTATTGTGCGTCTCACCCTTTCGAAAGGAGATTTGGTACAACGGGTGGTTGGTGTGGCGAAATCCTAACGCTTGTTTTAGACCTATCTGTAAGATTAATCAAATCGTTTGATACATTATTAATAACCTTAAATTAAATGTGATGGCAACAATTAATCCCTACTTAGCTTTTAATGGCAATTGCGAAGAAGTATTTATTTTTTACAAATCGGTGTTTGGTGGTGAGTTTGCCTTTGTAGGGCGATTTAAAGACATGCCGGCTGAGAATGCTTGTCGGAAAGAGGATGAAGAAAAAATTATGCACATTGCTTTACCCATTAGTAAAGAAACGGTGTTAATGGGCAGTGATGTGACAGAAGAAACTGGCGGTGCACCTCAGGTAGGTGATAACATTACCATTGCCATTAGTCCGGATTCCGAACAGCAAGCCCGGGAGCTCTTTGAAGGACTGTCAGTTGGTGGTACTATCAAGATGCCACTGGATAAAACCTTTTGGGGGGCACTGTTTGGTATGTTTGAGGATAAATTTGGTGTTAACTGGTTGGTGAACTACGAATTTGAACAAGCCAAATAAACAGATTTATGGATAAAAATAAACTTATCTTCAGGATCATCACCGGCTTGCTGAGCATCATGATGGTGTTATCTGCATCTATGTATTTTATTCAGCATGATGTGGTTACAGATACCTTTAATGCCCTTGGTTATCCGGAGTATATTGTATATCCACTGGCGGTTGCTAAATTATTGGGGGTATTGGCCTTATGGTTCAGCCCTTCGAAAGCGCTAAGGGAGTGGGCCTATGCCGGTTTCTTTTTCGATTTTGTATTGGCCTTAGCAGCTCATGTGTCTGTGAGTGATGGTCAGTATATTCCCTCCATCATTGCGCTTATACTACTGGCTGTTTCCTATTTCTTTTATAAGAAACAGAGTTAGTTATATCCGGAAAAGATATGGTAGGCGATGGATTTGCAGAGAAAGCAAATTCATCGCTTTTTTTCTTGTTTAGGAATTTGCTCAGGATGTCTTTTTTTTACAATTTTTCGAAAATAACCCCATGTACTTTTGTGGTATTATTAACGATTAAAAGTAAGCATTATGAAAAAGTTGATCGAATGGGTGGAGATTCCAGCCACTGATTTTCAAAGAGCGGTTCATTTTTACAATGCCGTGTTTCAAATAGACTTAGAAACGATGGATTGCGGATCTGAGAAAATGGCGTTCTTTCCGGGCGGGGAAGGGGCGATTTCATTGGCTCCGGGTTTTTTGCCTTGCAGAAATGGGGTATTGGTCAGTCTGGGGACAGGTAATCATCTGGACGAAACCATTCAGCGAATAATTGACTTAGGGGGTGAAATAACCCGGTCAAAAACAAAAATTGAAGCCGAAGGACGTGGGTATTTTGCCACTTTCATTGATAGTGAAGGGAATCAGTTGGGCTTATATGGCGATAAGTAATAATTGAGACTTGATATCAGGTAATTAAGAGCTAATAGCTAAACTCCGGTTGCTAGTAGCTCTTTCGTTTATTTATTAACTTTGATATACGGAAATATCCAATCACAATGTCCTATCAACTGAGTAAACCATCACCATCATTAGCTCCGTATGTAAAGAATTACTGGAGTCTTTCGAGTTGTTCGGAGCCGACATCTTATCATGTTCAGCGGATCGTACCGGATGGATTGATTTCGCTTTACTTTTATTTCCACAACCGCCCGAAAGTTGTATCTGGTAAACCAACTATTGAGCATTCCGTTTTTATCAGCGGGCAAATCAATCAAGCTTATGATTTGAGAGTGGATGGATCGATTCAGCTTTTTGCCATCACTTTTCAGCCATTAGGAGCTTTTTATCTATTTGGTAAACCCGTACACGAGCTGATTAATAATTGTGTAGCTTTTCAATCTTGGTGTGGTTATTCTACTACTTTTATAGAGGATCAGCTTTTTAATGCACAAACTTTCGGGCAAAGAGTGAGGATCATGGAAGTGTTTTTGATGCAACACCTTCAAGCTTCATCCAGGCGATTACCTATTTCCGGAATAAGTAGTTCAATAGATTTGATACGTGCTAACGGAGGCTATAATGGAGTGCATGATTTGGCTGAGAGAGCCTGTTTAAGTCCCAAGCATTATCAGCGTTTGTTTAACGAATGTATTGGGATTACTCCCAAAGGATACTTGCGAATCGTCAGGTTTCAGCAAGCCTTATTTATCAAACAGTTGAATGCAGTAGTGGACTTAACCACTTTAGCTCACCAATGTAACTATTACGATCAGGCCCACATGATCAATGATTTCAAGAATCTGACGGGATTAACACCCGGAAAGTACTTTTCTCTGTGCGAGCCTTATTCAGACTATTTTAATGATTAATTCAGTATGCGGTTATTGTTCAAAAAGTGTTATATTGGATTGGTAACTAAAATCTTAATCGATGTATTTTAATAGAAAAGCTTCCGAACGGTTGAACTATCGATCGCTGAAATTATCGGATATTGATAATTGGCAGCACTTTTTTGAAGATGAGGCATCTTTAGAATATCTAGGGCTTGATCTTTCGTTGGACAAAGCACAGCAAGCACGGGATTGGATTGAGCGTCAAATTTGGCGATATGAGAATAAGGCCTATGGTCATCATGCAGTAATTGAAAAAAAATCAGGTCATTTTATTGGCCAATGTGGCTTGCTTACCCAAGAGGTGGAGGGGAAGTCGGAGTTGGAGATTGGCTATCATCTTTTTAAAGAATATAGAGGCAATGGATATGCTACGGAAGCAGCCTTGGCATTCCGGGATTATGCTTTTGAAAATAAACTGGCACCTTCACTTATTTCCATTATAGATATTCGGAATGGTGCCTCTCAAAAAGTAGCCCGGAAAATGGGGATGGTAATTACAAAGCAAGTCAGGTATTATGATTTGGATGTATACATTTATCGAATTTTCCGAGAAAGTTGGCTGTGTCAGCGATAACCAAGGTGAAATTTATGGTTACTTTTTTCGCGTAAACAGTAAAAAGTTTGGACTCAACGTGAGTGACTGTGTTTGTTAATGACTTGAAAAGAGGGCGGTATCATTGAGCTTTGGATAATAATGATCTAAATTATTGAATTTTACACTCTATTTATCGTTTGAATTTTAGGAGTTGATGTTAGTTATTTTACCAGATGCAGTATTCTTAGTAGTTATTAAATAATGGTTTAGCGAACTACTTTTGAGGTTGTTGAGCCATTTTCTTTTATATTTGCTTGCGTAGTGCACTTCCTTTCAGAGCATGTCACATGCCATAAGTATCCCTTCAAGAAAGATGTGATAATAAGAAACATCCTCCTTTCGATGAGAGTATAACAGACCTAAATGCTTGATTATTCTCTAGTTTGATTAGTTGAGTGCAAATACCAGGCGAGATGGAAAAGAATTCTAAAAAGATTATTTCGGTATTAACATTAATACTGTTCTGTGTAGCCATTTTTTCAATTGGCAACTTTATTGGGCAGTTGTTTATACTTTTTGCTGTCTTTCCGGTGTTACTTATCGTCTGGCATTTCTCATTGAATTATGCTATAGGTGTTTTGGTTTTGATTGTGGCAACTGGCTCTTTCAGCTTTGGTGGTGTTTCAATTTTCAATTTCTCGGGAATTAGTTACCTATTGGTGGTGGTTGGGATAGCTGTTGGATTATCCCTGCTGAAGAAACATATTAAATACTTGCATTCCGAAGTTGTGCATTTGAGTCGATTTAAAGCTCGTCAGGATGCAATGCTCGAAAATTCAACAGATATTCTGGCGATCATGGATAGGGACGGTCTGATTACTTATACCAGTTCGAATGTAAAAGCCCATTTTGGGTGGATTCCGCAAGATGTTGTCGGCAAGGAAGCTTGGATTACTGTTCATCCGGATGACCTGTCCAAGACAAAAGAACGATTTAAGTTTCTCTTGAACCATACATCTGAAATTGTTAATGTTGATTTTCGTTTTAAATGTGCAGGCGGGTTTTATAAGTATGTGAATCTGTCAGCAGTTAACATGCTTCACGACTCCATTATTAGTGGAATTTTAGTTAATTACCGAGATATTGATCAGCAAAAGAAAACAGAACAAGCCCTTTTAGCAAATGAATATAAGTATCGGGTTTTATACGAGAATATGCAGGATACTGTCTGTATGCTGGATGAAGAAGGATGTATAACAGATATTAATGAAGCCGGGATTAAATTGATGGGTTACTCTCGTCAGGAATTTATTGGTATGAAAGTGTCGCAACTTGTTCATCCGGAGGATCGGGAAAAATCTAAAAAATATTTTGAGGAATTACATCAGAAAGGTCGTTACTCCAGGTTTGAGGGCAGAGTTGTTGCAAAGTCAGGTAAATACATTTGGGTTCAGGTGGATTCAAGTGAGTTTGTAAGAGATGGGACAAAAGTCGGTTCGCAGGATATTGTTCGTGATATTTCCGACCAAAAGGAAGTGGAATACAAGATGAGGCTGCAAAACAAGAAACTCCAGGAATTAAATGTCACAAAGGATAAGTTTTTCTCTATTATTTCTCACGATTTAAGAAGTCCTTTTAATAGTATATTAGGTCTGACGAATCTGTTAGATACCAGGTATGATATTTGGGATGACGAGAAGAAGAAGGCATACATAAAACGGCTTAAGAACGAAGCCTGTATGACGTATAAACTACTGGATAATTTATTGGAGTGGGCCAGAATTCAAACCCAAAGAATGCCCTTTAATCCTCAGAAATATTTATTACAAGAATTAGTAAAAGATGAGATTTGTTTGTTAGAGGAATTAGCTGCAAATAAAAATATAAAAGTAAATCGAATAACTTGTCAGGAGGAGTATCTTGTTCATGCAGATAAAAACATGATCTCCACCGTATTTCGGAATTTGTTTTCCAATGCTGTTAAATTTACTCCAGAGAACGGCTCTATTAACATTTCTTGCCAAAAGTTTTTTGTAAAGAATCAGAAACAATATGTACAAATTGCAGTTACAGATTCAGGTGTTGGAATTACTGAAGAGCAACTTCAAAAGCTTTTCAAACTAGAAGGTTTAGTATCAACCAAAGGTACAGCCGGTGAAATTGGTACCGGCCTTGGGTTGATTCTTTGTAAAGAGTTTGTTGATATGCATGGAGGGATTCTTGACATTAAAAGCCAGAAAGGAAAAAGTAGCACTTTCACCGTTTCACTAGAGTTGATTTAATTATTTTTTACCATTTAAATCAAGTGTTATTCCTGGACTGTTAATGGTAATTCCACACGTTCAATTTGTCCATCCTTCCCAATGCTTTCTACCGCAATTATATATTCAGTGGATTCATCAGAAGTGTAAAAAGAAATCGTCTTCCCTTTTTCATCAATACAGTTAAATGATTCATATAATAATACGTTTCGAAGGTCTGGTATGCGACCTGGCTCAGATACTTTTGTATTATATTGAGGAGCATTGAAGTGATAGCCATATGCATAGCATTTTAGTGCTTGACGAAATATTCGATGATCAAATTCCATGGCTTCCATATTAGCGGTTTTCGTGAAGAAGAATAGCATCCTGCCTAGTTTTTCATCTTCGAAATAATAATCCAGATTAATTAATTCGATTCGATTCAATTCAAGTGGGTTAATTTGCAGAACCCGATCCACATCAAATATGGGTACTCCATCAACAAAAGCCAGTGTTTCACCACTTTTGGGGTATAGAGATAAATCTTCATGTACTTTAAATTCTCGTTGACCTTTTTTTCTTCGTACAAAACTAAAAGGTACAAGCTCATTTACAATCTCTTCAATGTTGGGTAGTTCAATGAAATGATCAATTACTACCCGATGTTCCGGGATTCCGTAAAAGAAGGTTGATTCAGTAATATGGTTCTGCATGGAAGATTGTAAATAAGGTTTGTAGATAGCATTCACTTGCATGTTAATAATGGCACTATTTATTTGTTTTGCTCGATTGGCATCTAGTGTAAATACAGGAATTTGATTGTTCCCATAACTATTGCTAAAAGAGGGTAGGAGGTTTACTTTATAATTAAGTTTTGTTGTATCATTTGTAAACGGTTGAATAACCATTTCTTTTTCACCATATTGATTGATGATGAATCTAAACCGCCCTAAAGAGTCTGTTCGAGAAAACTGCATAGTTGCTGAATTACCCACAAAACTTAACACGATTTTTTCATCAGCTATTGGCTTGTTGGTGATAGTATTTGTGATGGTGCCTGATATAATTTCTCCTCTTGGTTCCGGAAGTAACCTTACAGAGGATTCTATGCTTTTTATAGAGCTTGTTTGATCAATAGTTAGAAGAAGATCATTAAATGGAACTTTATTTGATTGCCAATTATTGATAGTTTGTTTTATGCTTGAATTTTCATTCCTGTTCCAATATATGGAGTCCCGGTTATGAACTAAACAGCTTTTTGCAATAGAAATTGAGACGTGTTTTAAGTTTTGGTGTGGCAAATTAGGAGAGATCGTTAGGTCAACTTTTTCTCGGGTTCCAATGTTTTTTTTATTTAAAGATAATTTTATAGCAGAGCCATTGTCATTCGAATTTATCATAAATGGCCGAGTGGCTAACAGGATGCCTTTTTTTGAGAATAATTGTGCTATTAAAACACCTTTCGGATAAGCATCATGTAAAAGGTTTAGGATATCACCATCGACAACCGGAATTTTCTTAATCAGATCCCCATCTAATCTGGTGATTTCAATATATAGATTATTGGTTTGTTTAGTAAAAGTAGATAATACTTCAAGAGTTAAGGAATTATTATTTGATGTATTCAGTGTTAATTTTATTCCTTCATGCATAGGTGATGGAAGATAAAGTTTGTGTGTTTGATCACCCTTTTTTATCGGAATATAGTATGATTTGTTTAACTCGGGCTTGATGTTTATAGTGGCAAAACCCTTTTCATTTGTCACAAAACTGGATATGGTATCAAGGGAGGAGGTTTTTATCAAGCCTTTAAGCGGTTTGATTCGTCCATATTGATCGATACTCCTAATGACGATTTTATTATTTATACCAGCCAAAAAATTGTTGCCTTCCGGATAACAGATGATGGTATCCATTGAGAAGAGTTTGTCTGATTTGGGTAATGCATGTTCAACAAAAGGATTTATGATAGAGATTATCTTTGTTCCGAAATGTTGTGTCGGGTAATTTCTCATCCACCTCGAGTAAGCTCTAAGCAAGTAATTACCCGTAGAAAGAGAATCCGGAATCTGAAAATGAGATTGAAAATGACCGTTATTGAGATGGCATTTGGTTTGATATACCGGAGTATTGCGCTCGTTAATAAGCTCAAGATAGATTACTTTGCTTAAATCAGTCACATCATTTGATTGACTGTTCAAACAGTTAAGTTGATACCAAATTGCTTCGCCACCGATATAAATATCACGATCAGTTCGGAGTATCACAGATTCTTGGGCGAACCCCAATGAGTTTAAAGTCAGATAGAGAGCTATAATCGAAAGCCTTCTTTGGAGGGATTGGAAGAAAAAGAATATGGACATATTTCAAACGTTAATCCTCCCAGAAAGGAGGAGGGGTTATTGAGCCGGTTCTTGAACAATCAGCACATTCAGGTATTGTTAATAGAAATCCCAGTACATCACCTCTTTTGGTATATTTAAGATCTGAAATTCCTTCATAAGGTCCGTCAAGGATTTGTCGATCATAAATTGCGCGCAAAGAAGGGTATATATAGGGATTAATTATGAAAGTGTCTAACTGACAATATGCCAGTGGATCATAGTCTGGTGCGCCTAGCTTATTGGCATCGGAATAGTTAATGTAGATTCTTTTGGAGGTCACTGAACCAACTTGAAAGTAACCAAGAACAGGTTCTTGAGGATCCTTAATATTTGTAACATTACTTGTAATGGAAAAAGGTTGTTTCCCAAAAATATCCCCATTATTCTCTGTGGATTTTTTTAGTTTGTTCCAAAAGTGATATTCTTCTTTTGAAATGGTCAGCTGTTTTAATAAAATGCTGTATCGAATAGATAACTTATCTGAGAGTTCTGTTGGGATAAACAATATTTTTTTTTGCTTAATGTTTTTATTGATCTGATTATCTAATGAATGGATGTCAATGCTGTTTGATTGAAGTGTTTTCCAGCAAATAACATTTTCAGGAGTAATAAATACGGGTTCGTTTTTTTCTGTATCAAAGGCAAAATTATAAGGATAAGGAACTTGAAATTTCCAGGTTTCATCATAAATCCAACGGATGTAATTGCTACCTTTGATTTGGCCATTGGTATAAATAGACACTCCCACATTTTCTTTTGTTGATTCAATATTCCATTCTTTATCTTTATCGAAGTAGATGGCGTCAATTTGCGAAGCAGGCAACATTTCGCATCTTGAGGAAAGATACTCTTTCTGATCAGGTGTTTTAATATATAGTTGGTAGAGGTGGCCAATTTGGCCAGTAATTCCATCTCCATTAGGTTGATATTTACCAGGAGCGATTTCTTGAAATTCTGTTTCATGCCCCGTATGGTCAGAAATAATGACAATTGCGTTGGAGACAGGTTGATTATCCATTTCAATATTTTGAGTAGTTCTCGAAATATTAATTTGGGGGTATTGGTTATCAT
>Ga0193953_1000400_pt1 | contig 24225 bp, 17 predicted proteins | sample BB_4_MG_FD_140325 | JGI IMG/M metagenome (GOLD analysis project Ga0193953, IMG submission 140325) | Microbial mat bacterial communities from the Broadkill River, Lewes, Delaware, United States - BB_4_MG | ecosystem: Environmental > Aquatic > Freshwater > River > Microbial mats | place: USA...
ACATTTTCATCGTTTTATGCAAATGGTGCATGAAGAGCTAAAAAAATTAAAGCATAAACAAAACCCACTGGTTATTGTTGCCCGTCACTTAGCCAAAAAAGCCCATATTATTTGTTTAGATGAGTTTCATGTTTCTGATATTACTGACGCGATGATTTTAGGCAATTTATTTAAAGCTTTATTTGATCATGGAGTCACCTTAGTCACCACTTCTAATATCCCACCTGATGAATTATATAAAGATGGCTTACAACGCCAACGTTTTTTACCTGCCATTGCGTTATTAAAACGATATACAGAAGTGGTGAATGTTGATAATGGTGTAGATTATCGTTTACGTACCCTAGAACAAGCAGAAATCTATCATTCACCTTTAGATACAGCAGCCCAGTTAAATTTAGCCCATAATTTTTCATTGCTTGCACCAGATGAAGGTGAAGTCAAGGCAAAATTGGCAATACATGGGCGTAATATTCAAACTATAAAATGTGCTGATGGGGTGGTATGGTTTGACTTTAATCATATTTGTGATGCACCTCGTGCTGTACCTGATTACATAGAAATAGCCCAATGCTTTAATACGGTATTACTCAGTGATATTCCTCAAATGGATGATATGAGCAATGACTTTGCGCAGCGTTTTGTCACCTTAGTGGATGAGTTTTATGATCGGAATGTAAAATTAATTATTTCCGCTGCTGAGCCTTTAGAAAGTTTGTATGTGGGGAAACGTCATCAATTTGCTTTTGAACGCACAAAAAGCCGTTTAGAAGAAATGCAATCCCATGAATATTTAGAGCGACCTCATTTACCCTAAATATCAAAAATATAACAAGTGGAATCATCATGAAAAATACAGCTGTTATTGTTGCCCATGAACCACAGGAAAGTGGTTATTATTTACTGCGTTTACATGCGCCTGAATTAATAACACAGGTACAAATTGGGCAACAATTACAGCTAAGCTATGAACAGACTTTATTTCCTTTATTACCCATTAGCCGCCTTCATCCGCATCAAGGATGGATTGATATTTTTTACCCTGAAATCCCACATATTGCCTTAATAACACAGCTACGCCAACTGCCTATTTCCAGCTCTTTACACTGTACACGTATTACAGGCACAGCCTTACACTGGCAGACTGATGCGCCTTGTTTAATCATGGCAGAAGAACATGCATTAGGCAGTATTATGGGGATTGCCGCTCAACTCAAACAGCAAAAGCATCGTACTAATTTAACACTGCTAACTTTAACAGATACCCCGCCCTTTACCCCTTGCCCTTCACGCTTGATTGTCCCCAGTTTACCCGTTGATGCGATTGCGGCATTACCCTTGCTAGAAGATTGGCAACTGGCTAGCCGTTTGGTTCATTCTGATGCAGTGGGGTGTTTTTCAGGGGAGATACAACAGCTTGCGGCACAGTGGCTTGATAATTTAGCCGCGCCTAATACCTGCCAAATACTTGCACTAGGCAGTGCCACTTTTTTAGCTGCCTGTCAGCAGACTGCCAATATATACCAGTGCTCCTATCAATGTATGTTAATTGACTTTGCATTAAACCCCGTAGAGGAGTTAACTTGATGGTCACCTATTTTGATGTTTTTATCTCTTATGGGCGTAGAGAAAGTAAACAATTTGCCACAACGCTTGCAGAGCAGTTACAACAACAAGGTTTAAATGTTTGGTTTGATCAAAATGACATCCCGCCCACCGTTGATTTTCAAAAACAAATTGATGATGGCATTGAGCGATCACACAATGTTATTTTTATTATTGCGCCGCATTCAGCCCAATCTCTTTATTGTCGAAAAGAAGTAGAGCTAGCCACCACCCATAAAAAACGTATTATTCCTTTATTACATATTGATCCTGCTGAAAATCTTGACAAACTCCCCAGTATTATTAAAAAACGTAATTGGATTTTTTTTGATGGTTCCATTGAGTATAACACCGCTTTAGAGCAACTTTTTTCAGCCATAGCCCATGAAGCGGACTATGTGCAGCAACATACAGAATTATTAAACAGTGCCCTAAACTGGGAACATCATTATCGTCGTCATCACGCACTACTATTTGATAAAAAACGCGCCCAAGCCGTGACATGGTTAAAAAAACGTTTTGATGATGGGCAAAATCAAGCCCCTTGTGAACCCACGTATTTACAATGTGAATATATTGGTGAAAGTACAAAAAATGCCAATAATTTAATGACTCAAGTTTTTTTATCTTCTATTGATGCGGATAAAGCTTTACTTGACCAAATCAGTTATGCCTTAATGCGCCAAGCATGGACGGTGTGGCGCAGTGAAAATAGTTTAAAATTACGCCATACATTTAATAAAAATATCCAACAAGGTATTGAAGAAGCAGATAATTTTTTATATTTAGTCACCACAGCCTCATTACAACATCCTGTATGCCAACAACAATTACATCATGCTTTACAATGCCAAAAACGCATTATTTTATTATTATTAGAACCTGTTGAATTACAAGAAGAATTAGCTCATTTACCTATTATTGACTGTCGACATTTACATAAAACTGAGCAATCAGAAGAAGCGATTAAAAAATTAATTAATTTATTAAGCAAAGATGCAGCTTATCATGAACAACATAAAACTTTATTGGTTAAAGCCTTAAAATGGCAAGCACAAAATAAAAATATTAGTATCTTATTACACGGTTACAATTTACAAAAAGCTTTATCATGGTTAAGTGTGGCAGAAACTTATCAGCACTACACAGCTTTACCCTTACATAGTCAATTTATTCAAGAAAGCCAAAAACAACCGCTTAATAATACTCAAAATGTATTTATTTCTTATTCACGTGCTGATGCCGATTTTGCCCGTCGTTTAAATAATAATTTACAACTCATGGGAAAAACCACATGGTTTGATCAAGAGAATATTGCCACAGGAGCAGATTTTTTTGCTGAAATAAAGCAAGGTATTGAAAGTTCAGATAATTTTTTATTTATTATCTCCCCTGATGCGATTAATTCCCCCTATTGTGAACAAGAAGTTGAATTTGCCCAACAGCTAGGAAAACGCACGGTAACCTTATTATATCGTCCTGTGAATAATACTGATTTACATCCTGCACTAGCAAAAGTGCAATGGCTAGATTTTCGCCAAAGTCAGGATGATTTTAATATTACCTTTAGAGAATTAATTCGCACTCTAGAAATTGATCGCGAGCATGTACGCCAACATACTAAATGGTTGCAACGTGCACGGGAGTGGGAGCAAAAACAAAAAAGTAAAGATGTTTTATTACGGGGGGAAGAGTTAGTTCAAGCCGAAGCATGGCAACGTGAAGCGCGTGAAAAAATCCCCGCTTGCACAATGTTGCAACATGATTATATTACTGCCTCTCAAACTGAATATAGTTATTCAAAACGCCAAACACGCCTACGCTGGATCTTGTTTGCCGTGATGGCATTATTGATTTTATCCCTTGCTCCTTCTTCTTTCTTATATTTAGAAGCTAAGAAAAGTGCTGATTTAGCCACGCATATGTTAGAGCGTGCTCATCATACCCAATCTTTATTCCTTGCTGATTTAGCGCGTCAACAGAATGAGGCAGGCAATTATTTTGAAGCTACTGCATTAAGCCTCAATGCTTTACCACGTGATATCAGTAAAAATGAACGCCCTTATGTGATTGAAGCCACCAAACAGCTCTATGATGCTTTATTAAATTTACATGAACGGCATATTTTAATAGGGCATGATAATGCGGTCACTCAACTTGATGTCAATAAAAGCAATCGCTTTATTGTTTCAAGCAGCCGTAATACAGTAAAGATATGGGATAAAAAGAAAAATTATTCACCGAAAACACTGCTAAAAACCCCGCATATTATTAATCGCACCTTATTTAACCTACAAGGTACTCAGGTTTTTAGCCATGATGGCAAAGATGGCTTGTTGTGGACAACCCAAACTTTAAATCAACCCATCCGTTTACAAGGACACAGTAAAACCATTATTGATGCTGCATTCAGTCCTGATGGGCGTTATCTTGCTACCGCAGGGGATGATGATATAGTTTTATTATGGGATATGGCAGGCAGAAAAATACGCCAATTTGCACAACATACTTCATCGGTTTTATCTGTTGCATTTAGCCCTGATGGGAAGAAAATCATTTCTACTTCTTGGGATAAAACGGCACATGTGGTCAATGTGGCAACAGGAGAGCTATTATTTAGCACCCCTCCTCATACTTTATCTATTTCAAAAGGCTATTTTAGTCCTGATGGGGACTATATCCTTACTATTTCAGGTTATAGTATTAATGTTTGGAATGCTTACACAGGGGAGTATCTTCATGCTTTAGCAGGACATAAAAAAGCCATTAATGCTTTACAGTTTACGGTTGATGGGCAGCATTTAATTAGTTTTGGCGCAGATAAAAGTGTGTTGTTATGGGATTTTGCCCGTGCTGATCTGATTCAAAAATTGGGTAAACAAAAAAATGCCATTATTCACGCTGCACTAAGCCCTAATGGGCAATGGTTAGCGGTTGCTGATCAAAAAACAGTGAAATTATGGGATTTACGCTTGCAACAACTGCATACGACCTTAAAAGGGCATACAGCAGTGATTAATAAGCTGCATTTTAATCATGATAGCAGTCAATTAATTACCGCCTCTGCGGATCGCAATATACGCATTTGGGCAACCAAAAGTAATGCATGGCAACAAATTTTAACAGGGCACAGTGCCGCCTTATATCAAGCGCGGTTTTCACCTAATGGAAAACTGGCTTTAACCGCAGCAACGGATAATCGTTTAAATGTGTGGCAGATTAAACCACGTAAACAATTATTTAGTGTACCTGCTCATCAAGCCCGTATTAATCATGCTATTTTTAGCCCAAATAGTCAGTATATTGTCACCACCTCCTATGATCGCAGTGCCAAATTATGGGACAGTCATACAGGTAAACGTTTGCATACATTAACCGCACATAAAAATAATGTGAGCTATGCCGCGTTTAGCCCTGATAGTCGGCGATTGATTACTGTGGGCTATGATAATAATGCTTATTTATGGAATGTACGCACAGGTAAATTAATACGTGAGTTAACAGGGCATAAAAATCGGATTTATTTTACTGCCTTTTCACCTGATGGACGCTATGTGGTCACGACTTCACGAGATAACACCGCGCGTTTATGGGATATGCAAGATATTAATAATTATAAGGTACTGGCAGAACATCAATCTTATGTTCCCCATGCTACATTTAGTGCAGATGGACAGTATTTAGTCACCGCTTCTTATGATGATAATGCTTATATTTGGCAAGTTAAAACAGGTAAGCTTTTATATAAGTTAGTCGGACATCAAAATTATGTATCTTATACCGCCTTTAGCCCTGATGGAAAGCTAGTTGCCACCTCTTCTTATGATAAAACTGTACGTATTTGGCAACGTAGTACTGGGGATTTAGTCCATATATTACGTGCACATGATGCCACCGTATTTCAGATACATTTTAGTCCTAGTGGAGAGCAGTTACTCAGTGCATCAGGGGATGGGACAGCGCATTTATGGGATGTAAAATCAGGTAAATCACTGGCTGAATTGCGTGGTCATACAGGTATGGTATTTAGTGCTTATTATAATAAAAAAGGCAATGGGGTGATTACCGCTTCTCGTGATAAAACAGCCAGATTGTGGCGTGTTTTTCCTGATGCACAAGCATTAATTGATCATGGTCATAAAATCAAACCCCGTGATTTAACCGCTGAAGAGCGGCAACGATTTTTTATTGATAGTGAATAAGCTTTGCAGTTTGCTTAAAATCAACTACCTTTCTTAATATAGAAGAGAATAAACAATACGCTAAATTAACACTATATTTTTAGTAAAAAAGGGTAGGTCATAGATAAGGTGTGATAGGAAGGGGGTTAGTATGGAATTCCGACATAAAGAACGCCGTCATTTAATGCTATATTTGGATATTGTGGAAAAAGGGACTGACCGTTTACTTGGACATTTAGGTGATATTTCAGGGGAAGGAGTGATGATTTTAGCTCCCCACCCCATGGCATTACATGTAAAACGCAACATACAAATTAAACTTCCTGATTTTGAGGAGTTTAGCAAACCTTCATTAGATGTGACAGTTGAAACACGTTGGGTAAAACGTGATAGTAACCCCAGTATTCATTGTGTCGGCTGTTTATTTTTAGACCTTGATCCAAATGATTTTCCTCTTATTGAGCAAATCTGTGAAGAGTTAGGCTTTAACGATTAAAATAGAGTTCTGTTAACTATAGAGGTATTGCAGGCAATACCTCTACCTTAATAACTAATAACTGAAGTTACGTAATAAAACCAAATAGACTTTGTGAGCGTTTGTGATCTCTCATTTTACTGGTGTCGTTATCTTATATATATTGTAGTGACGTTGCACGCAACGTCTTCGTGATCTCATTCACCCCCCCCATCAATTCATAACCACCATAATAGAATCGGTGATTGAATTTAATAAAGCAAAGTTTTATTTTTCAACCATCCCGCTGTCCTCAATTATGACTGAATTAGGTTCAGTGGTAAGGCGTTGCGTGCAACGCCGCTACGGTTTGATAGATATCATTATTTTCTGATAAATATGTAACTTCAGTTATTAACGTATTTTTAGGGTCGCTAAACCAATTAAAACCAATACTACGCTGATAATCCAAAAACGAACAATCACACGTGGCTCTGGCCAGCCTTTTAATTCAAAATGATGATGTAAAGGAGCCATACGGAAGATACGTCGCCCTGTTAATTTAAAAGAGGCAACTTGTAAAATGACGGAAATGGTTTCCATTACAAATACACCCCCCATAATAAATAAAACTAACTCTTGACGCACCACTACCGCGACAATTCCCAGTGCCGCGCCTAAAGCTAATGCACCCACATCTCCCATGAAAACCTGTGCTGGATAGGTATTAAACCATAAAAAGCCTAAGCCCGCGCCCACCATCGCCCCGCAGAAAATGGCGACTTCTCCTACACTGGCAACATAAGGAATAGATAAATAAGCAGAAAAATTAACATGCCCTGTTAAATAAGCAAAAATACCTAATGCGCCTGCTACCATGACTGTTGGTAAAATGGCTAAACCATCTAAGCCATCAGTTAAATTTACCGCATTACTAGAACCGACAATGACTAAGTAAGTCAGAATAATAAAAACCCACGGGCTTAAATCAATAATGATATGTTTAAAAAAGGGTACAATTAATTGGGTTTCAACAGGAGATTGTGCAGTAAGGACTAAAATAATGGCTGCCCCAAATCCACCAACTGATTGCCAGAAATATTTATAACGTGCAATCAATCCTTTAGAGTTTTTATAAACCACTTTACGGTAATCATCTACCCAGCCGATCATACCAAACACGGTGGTGACAAAGAGTACAATCCATACAAAGCGGTTTGATAAATCTGCCCAGAGTAAAGTAGAGGTAATGATGGCGACTAAAATTAATGCCCCCCCCATTGTTGGTGTCCCTGCTTTACTTAGATGACTTTCAGGACCATCATCCCGTACACTTTGCCCAATTTGATTTTGAGTTAAACGCTCGATCATGCCCGGCCCAACAATAATCGAAATACACCATGCTGTTAATACGGCTAAAATAGCGCGCAGAGTTAAATATTGAAAAACATTAAAACCACTATAATAAGGGGTGAGCTGTTCGCTAATCCATAGCAACATTAGTTAATTTCTCCACATAATGCATTGACAACGTGCTCCATACGCATCCCGCGTGATCCTTTGATTAATAATGCTGTAGGTTGCTGTAGCGCGTTTAGTAATTCATTAATAAGTTGGTTTTGATCGGTAAAATGCCGCCCTTTTTCACCCCAGTTTTGACTGCTTACTTGACTAAGCTCCCCCAGTGTCCACACTTGATCAATCCCCAGCTCTTTTGCATAGTCACCAATATCTTGATGCAATTGTTGGCTATCTTCTCCCAGTTCAAACATATCACCTAGAATAAGCCAGCGAGGGTGATCATATTGCTGTAATACTTGTAATCCTGCCCGTAGTGAAGTGGGGTTAGCGTTATAAGTATCATCTAATACAATACTGTGGTGTTTACCTTTTTTAGCATTTAAGCGTCCTTTCACTGCATTCATGCTTGCTAAACCTGTTTGAATCAGCTCTAGTGGGGTATTACACGCAACCGCTGCAGCACTGGCAGCTAAGGCATTCATAATATTATGCTCACCTAATACATTTAAAGAAATTGGAATGCTGCCTTGAGGAGTATTTAGGGTAAAGTTGCTCCCTGTTTCATGCATGGTGATATCAGTGGCATAGATGTCTGCTTCTGCCTGCAAAGCAAAACGGAGAATGGTGTGAGGCGTTGCTAAGGTTTTCCATAATTCATAGTAGCTGTCGTCAGCATTAATCACTGCAGTACCTTGTGCACTCAGCCCTGAAAAAATTTCCCCCTTCGTGCGCGCAACGGCTTCAATACTGCCAAACCCTTCTAGGTGAGCAGGGGCACATTGGGTAATAATCGCAATATCAGGTTCTGCAATATGGGTGAGATAGTTAATTTCTCCCACATGATTTGCCCCCATTTCTACGACTACGTATTCATGTTGTGGTTCTAATTCACATAAAGTTAAAGGTAAACCTAGATCATTATTTAAGTTACCTTGGGTAGCTAATGTGTCCCCACGTTGAGATAAAATGGCAAACAACATTTCTTTGACTGTTGTTTTACCATTGCTGCCTGTGACTGCCACAATAGGTGCGGTATGTTGTTGTCGCCAATACGCTGCAATATTGCCTAATGCATGGCGTGTGTCTCCAACTGATAAAGTGGGTAAAGAGGTGGAAACAGGGCGATCAACCAGTGCAGCAACAGCCCCTTGTGCTTGGGCTGCATCTAAAAATTTATGTCCATCAAAATTTTCTCCCCGTAATGCAATAAATAATGCACCGTGCATGGGTTGGCGTGTATCGGTTGCACACCCTGAGAAGGTGACATTTGATCCCGTTAACTGGGCATTCAATTCCGCAGCAAGTGTATGTAAACAACTAATCATCATGTAACAGTTCGGTCACTATCTCTTTATCATTAAAATAAAAACGCTGATCACCAATAATTTGATAGGTCTCATGCCCTTTTCCTGCAATCAACACGATATCATTGGCTTCGGCGTGGTGAGCCGCCGCATGAATGGCGGCTTTACGATCTAAAATCGATTCATAAGGGGTGTTTTTTAACATCCCTTGTTCAATATCTGCAATAATCAAAGCAGGATCTTCATGACGTGGATTATCACTAGTAATCAATACATGATCAGCATAATGTGCTGCTGCCGCGCCCATTTCTTTACGCTTTCCTTTATCTCGATTTCCGCCACAACCAAATACACAGTATACTTTACCGCGACAGTGAGAACGTAAGGTACGTAATGCATTTTCTAAGGCATCAGGAGTATGAGCATAATCAATAATAAAGGTCGGTTTATTTTCTTTTTTAATCGCTTCCATTCGTCCTGCCACAGGTTTGATCATGGCAACCCATGTTTGAATATCTGTCAAACTGTGCCCTTGTTGTAATAAAGTGGCACACACAGCTAATAAATTATAAGTGTTAATATGTCCTAATAACTGTGATCGAATCGGAATCGTACCCTCAGGCGTATGCATTACAAAGGATTGCCCATGTACGGTCAAGATTAACTCTGATACATAGATATCAGCTTCGCTACTGCGCCCATAACTTAATACATTAACCTTTTTACTGATAACATCTTCAACTAGATAACGTCCTGCTTCATCATCATAATTTACTACCGCATGTTTTAACGAAGGAAAGCAAAATAAACGCCGCTTACTTACTTCATAATGCAACATGGTTTTATGATAATCTAAATGATCACGGCTTAAATTAGTAAAAATAGCAGTGGTAAAATCACAGCTCTCAACACGATATTGATCTAAGGCATGAGACGATACTTCCATTACCACTGATTGAGCCCCTTGATTTTTAAAGGCAGCAAAACAAGCTTGCAAAGAAATGGCATCAGGAGTTGTCATGGTATGGCTGGCATGTATGGTGTCAGATAAATGGGTATTGTGCCCTACACCATTTCGATATTGATAAATACTATTTCCTAAAGTGCCAACGACCCCTGTATCTGTTTTATACTGTAAACACTGGGCTAAATAATGTGCAACAGACGTTTTACCATTTGTTCCTGTGATCCCATATAAAGTGAATGCTTCATTTGGTTTTTTATAAAAACGTGCTGCATACTGGCTGAGGTGTTTTTTGAGCTCATCAATATAAATACAGGGAATATCAGAGCCTTTTACTGTTCCAATACGTGTATGAGGATCTTCATATAATACAGCCACTGCACCACGTGCTAAAGCATCTTCTATATAACGTGAACCGTGTGCTATGCCCCCTTGTACTGCACAAAAAACACTGCCTTTTGTCACAAGTTGGCTATCTAAATGTAAACCTGTAATCTCAGGGTTAAGGTGAATAGGTAAAGTTTGTTTAATTAAGTGACTTAATTTCATTGGTGCGTTAATTTATCAGGTGAGATATTCATTAAACGTAGGGATTCACTCATCACCCGTGAAAATACAGGTGCAGCAACATCCCCGCCATAATAACGCTTTCCTTGCGGTTCATCGATCATAATAGCCATCGCTAAACGTGGGCGACTTGCGGGCACAAAACCTGCAAATAAAGCTAAATATTTATCCTGTGTATATTTGCCCTGTTTGGTTTTGCGTACAGTCCCCGTTTTACCTGCCACACGAAACCCTGCAATTTGGGCTTTTTCCCCCGTACCGCCTGTATTAACAGCTGCCTCCAGCATTTCAACAAGCTGCTGTGCGGTATGATGACTCATAACAGGCGTGGGGAGTTTAACATTCACTTCTTCACTGGGGTCAAAAGGGGTAAAACGAATAGGCGGTAATACGCCTTCATTTGCAAACATGGCATAGGCGCGGGTTAATTGTAGTAATGTTACATTCACCCCATAACCAAAGCCCAATGTTGCTTGTTCTGTTGGTTGCCATGTTGCAGGATCAGGAATATAACCTGATACCTCCCCTGGAAAAGCTGATCCTGTCACCTCACCTAAACCACTGTGTTGTAAAAACTGAGATAATTGTTGCTTAGGTAAGCTTAATGCAATTTTACTAATCCCCACATTACTCGATTTTTGAATAATCGTTTTGGTATTAATAATGCCATAATTACGGCTATCATGAATGGTATATTGCCCTAATTTTAACTTTCCGGGGTTGGTATCTATCAAAGTATTCGCTGTATATTGACCACTTTCTAAGGCCGCAGCAATGGTAAACGGTTTTAGGGTGGATCCCGGTTCAAATACATCGGTAATCACACGGTTACGGTAATAGCCCCCATCGCGTTGTTGGCGATTATTGGGGTTATAAGCAGGCTGATTTACCATGGCTAACACTTCCCCAGTTTGTACATCTAAAATAACCGCCGCCCCAGCTTTTGCTTTATGTTGAAGTACAGCTGTTTTTAGCTCACGGTAAGCAACATATTGTAAACGTTGATCAAAACTCAAACTGATATCCTGTCCAGCTTGCGGCATTTTGACACTACGAACATCTGCAATAATCCGCCCATATTTATCTTGAATCACCTGCTTTTCTCCAGCGACTCCCGTTAAATAAGCATTTAAAGCTAACTCTAAGCCTTCAATACCTTTATCATCAATATCAGTAAACCCTAAAGCATGAGCAAATACTTCACCCATTGGATAATAGCGACGGTATTCACGCTGCAAATAAACACCTGAAAGTTTTAATGTTTTAATTTCTTCAGCAATACTAGGGGCGATATGACGTTTAAGATAGATAAACTGGCGTTGTAAGCGTCCTTTTAATAAGGCTTCTAATTGTTGGGCAGACATGCCTAATAATTCAGCCAATTCTCCCCAACGAGCACGGGCTTGAATAAATTGACGCGGATTTAACCATACTGAACTGACGGGGGTACTGATTGCTAAAGGTTCGCCATGTCGATCTTGTAACATTCCACGATGAGCTGTTAGGGTAGCAGTCCGTAAATGACGTGCATCTCCCTGATAACGTAAAAAATCTTGTTGTACAAACTGTAAATGTACAGCCCGCCATAAGATCACAGTTAACGCTAATAAAAAAATGGCAAAAATCCACTGTTGCCGTTCACCAATGGCATAGTGTTTAAAAAAGGCAAGACGGGAGTGATAGTTAACAACTCGTTTCCGATCTTTCATGGCTTTATAACAATCGTTTGCTGGGGAGTGGGGAAAGTCATTTGTAATTGTTCACGGGCAATACGTTCAATACGTTGGTGTTGTGCCCAACTGCTTTGCTCTAGTTGTAAACGCCCCCATGTTTCACTGAGATTATCATTTTGCTGTTGTAATTTTTGCAACTCAATAAAAAGTAAGCGGTTTTCATGTCTAACCCAAATTAATGCCAAACTACTGACAAAACAGCTGAGCAATAAACACAGGACAAAAAAGCGTTTTAACCAGAGAAAAATCATAACAATTAGCAACGTTCTGCAATACGTAATACGGAGCTGCGGGCGCGGGGGTTAGCCCCTATTTCTTCTGCTGAAGGGAAAATAGCTTTACCAATTTTACGCAGGCGTTGATTTAATTGATCAACGGTAACAGGCACTCCTTTAGGAAACTGATCACCACGTGCTCCATCACGAATAAAACGCTTAATTAAGCGATCTTCTAAAGAGTGGAAACTGATAATTGCAAAACGCCCTTGGGGTGCCAGTACTTCTAGTAATTGTGGTAATACCGTTTCAATCTGTTCTAATTCTTTATTAATAAAAATACGTAAAGCTTGAAAAGATTTTGTAGCAGGGTGTTTGCCAATTTCCCAACGGGGATGCGCCGCTTTCACAATTTCAGCCAGTTGATGAGTGCGAGTAATAGGGTTTTCATTACGGGCTTTTATCACTTCCCCCGCGATACGTTTAGCAAAACGTTCTTCACCATAGGTTTTTAATACACGCGCTAATTCACTTGCTTTAACGTGAGCTAACCATGTGGCAACGCTTTCTCCTGCATCAGGATTCATACGCATATCTAAAGGGCCATCTTTCATAAAACTAAAACCACGTTCAGCAGTATCAAGCTGTGGAGAAGAAACCCCTAAATCTAATAAAACACCTGTAATTTTACCTGTCAAGCCTAGGCGTTTAATATGTAACTCCATATCTGCAAAAGGCGCGTAAATAATTTGAAAACGGCTGTCTTGTGCTTGCAATGCCTCCCCTGTTGCCACGGCTTCAGGGTCTTGATCAAAACCAATTAATCGCCCTTTGTCAGACAAGCGTGCCAGTATTTCCCGACTGTGCCCGCCACGCCCAAAGGTGCCATCAATATAAATTCCATCAGGCTGAATAGCTAAGCCTTCAATCACTTCATTTAATAAAACAGGAACATGTGACACAGGTGGTTTATCCATTATGGTGGCGTTGGCGGATGGCTTCATACAAACATACTCCTGTGGCAACCGATACATTTAAGCTTTCGACTTGTCCCAGCATAGGAATATGAATCAACTCATCACAGGTTTCACGCGTTAAACGGCGTAACCCTGTGCCTTCCGCCCCTAAAACTAAAGCCAGTGCACCTGTTAATTTAGTTTGGTAGACATTTTGTGAACTTTCACCCGCTGTCCCAACAACCCAAATATTCTGCTCTTTCAATTGCTTTAACACATGAACAAGATTAGGAACTTCAAACACAGGCACGGTATCCGCTGCACCACAGGCAACTTTATGCACCACTGGAGAGGAAATACTGCAAGCGCGATTTTTAGGAATAATCACTGCATCCACACCTGTTGCATCAGCAGAGCGCAAACATGCACCTAAATTATGCGGATCTTGCACACTGTCTAACACAAGTAAAAATGGCGCATGTTCAAGGGTGTCTAATAAATCTAAAACATCCCCTGTTTTTTTCACAGGTTTGGTGCGTAACACCACGCCTTGATGCTGTCCCATATTACTGAGTTTATCTAATGTTTTTTTAGCAACACTATGAACATGAATACCTGCTTGTTGTGCATCATTGATAAGGCTGTTGATTTTGTCATCATCACGCCCTGATTGTACCCATAATTCAACAATTCGTTCACTGTGTAAGGAGAGGTGTTGACGTGTGGCATGGAGACCAAAAATATAATCGTGTTTTTGTTTAGACATACCCAAATCTGGCTGTAGGTGAGTGCAGAAGAAAAAAGGGCATTTTATCAGAATAGCCGCTATACAGATAGTAACCTTTAAGGCTATTCATTTATTTAAAAATAACCTATAAGTAACTGGGAATAAAAATAAAATAACTGAATAAATCTATTATTTCTTATCAAAATAGTAAAAAAAAACTGATTTTCTCATTTTAATGACGACAGCTTTTAGATTAAGAAGTGTATAAAAAAGTACATTCATCGTATTAATTTTAAAAAATTAAGGATTTTTCAAATGAAAAAGCAAGTTGTTTTATTTGGTACACTATTTGTTGTGGGTATCGTAGCAGGAGGTAGTTTCTCTGCTTTTGCAGACAGTCATCGTGATGGTGACCGTTATGAGAAACATGATGATGATGATCATTACAAAAAACACGATGATGATGATAATCGCTGTAAATATCGTGGAAAACATTACCAAAGTCGCCTATCTTCAGAAGAACGTGCTGCTTATCATCAAGCGCGCGCAGCTGTATTACAAAGCAAATTTGATGTTAACCAAGATGGTTCCATCAGCTTAGATGAAGTACAGGCAGTTAAAACTGATTTCTTTCAGCAAGCGGATACAGATAAAAATGGGAGTTTGAGTGTAGAAGAATTTGAGGTGGCATCACTAAAATACAACGAAGAGATGTTCAAGCTTAAAATGCGAAAACGTTTTCAACGTTTAGATAACAATGCAGATGGTATTTTATCTTCTACAGAATTGGTCGGTATCACCCCAGTATTAGACCGTTTAGACACAGATGCTAACGGTATTATCAGTAATGAAGAGTTGAACAACCCAGTTTACAGAAAAAAACACCACCATTAAAAAGAATGCGCTAAAGCATTAACAGCTCCCGCTGTTTATTATCTTATTTAACGGTAAGCTATCGGCAAATAGCTTACCGTTTTTTTATTATTTTAGCTTAAATATGCTAACAGAGATAGAGACTCTTTTTATCCCGTTATTGGCTAATTAAAATTAATTTCCCTGTTTTAGGATCTTTATACACCTGTCCCATCGCTTGGTAACCTTGTTGGCTTTGCATTTGTTGCTGTACTGATTTGGGTACTTCTGCCAGCTCCTTACCACTATGTATGATTTTCTGGGTACTCGGTGTAGAAAAATGCTGTTTTAAATCAGGGCTGATGGCTACTAATGCTGCAATCAATCCACAGGCAAAAACCAGCATAATATCAATTAAATTAGCTAAAGGAGCAAGGGGCTCACTGTCTTGATTATCAAAACTGCTGGTACGCCATTTATCCATGTTGCACCTCTAGCTGTAATAAAGCCTGATCGTACCAACGTCGCCGCATACGTGCGAGTACAAAACCAATAATCCCTGCGAGTAAACCAATAATTGTGGTATCAAACGCAACCGTCATGGCAGTGGTTAAAATAGATAACTCACCCTCTCCCAATGCTGCCAAGCCCGGCCCGAGAGGAATCAATGTCCCCATCAATCCCAACATCGGCGCAATACGGGTAATAAAATCAGCGCGCTCAATACGGCGTTTTCCTACATTCATGACTGCTTGCTTATCTTGTTTAGCAACCAGTTTTTGAATCCCACCAAAGCGTTCACCAAAGGCCAAACCTGTTTCAAATATGGCAAGAGCAATAAAAAATAACAATGTCCACACCACAGGTTCTAATAAAAACCCTGTGATTTGATGCATAAAATTTAAGGAGATGGATGAAAACATCTGTGTTGATATCCTTTGATTATTTTTCTTTACGCGCTATATCGAGCACGTAAAAAACCAGCCAGCAATAATAAGATAAACCCAGCTAACAGCCATTTTAATACTGTTGTATCGGCTTCTACATTCTCAGATAGTTCAGTGACATTTGCTTCTTGTTCTACTGACTCAGGGGGGGAAAGTTCTAGCTCTTCCACGGCAATTTCTTGAATATGACTAGCCGCTTCTACAGATGATTCTTCTACCATCATACGACTGGCAGCCAATACATCAGCTAATTGCTGGGCTTGCTCGGCTGTTAATAAAGGTTGAATAAATTCATAAACAGGGTGATTTGCATGAGTGTGCCCACTCCCCGGGATACCGTGTTGAATAATACTCTCAGCAAATTGTTGCGCAAGTTGCTGGGTGGTGTCTTCATCGGTTTCCCAAAAGCCTTTACCTATCGCCACCAGCATTACCGCTAGAATATTACTTTGCACCTGTACATTATGTTTAGTTTGTAAAAATTTATCTAAACCAATATCCAGTGCATCATCAATATACACCGATTTCACTTCATCCCAGACCCATGAGTCAATAATTTCAGGACTGGTCACCTGCCACCCCCATAAGTATTCGATGAATTCACTACCCATGGTACGCGCCCCTGCATAGCCCTCTTTCATCAATGGCTCAATCCATTGGCGATTTAAAAACCGTCCTCGTAATTCAGATAATAAAGCCACTTCTAAAGAATCAATTTTTAATTTTTTGCTATTAGCATGATTGATGACAAAGCTATTGGGTGATTGTCCTGTCACGGTTTCAATGGCTAAATTTAAGCCGCCTAAATAATCAAAAGCATCATTGTTATCCATTAAGCCGTACATATTACTGGCACGTCCTAAATAGGTATTGCTCACTTTAGCAAGTTGCTGGCTAAATAACTGTTGTGCACTGCTGCCTACATTTAGCCCTGTAGATTCAATACCATAAGCGTGCCCCATGCGTTTAATATAAGCTTCACCTAATTGTTTACGTTCTGTCCACGCGCCAGAGCGTTCTACTAAGCGATTAATACCTGCCCCATATGCCCCTGCCGCAGTTCCAAAAATGCGTATACTGGCTTGACGTGCTAACACTTCAGGTTTTTCATTTGGGAATTGCGCAAGTAATTGCCGTGCTTCCTTTACCCAATTACGTGCCACTTGGTTAAATTCCAATGGGTCATTCTGATTGTGCTCAGTTTTTTCTAATAAAGCCTCAATAGGGTTTAAAGTAGTATTTAATACAGTATACAAAGCAGGGTAATCAGTTTGAATCTGCATACGACTGGCAGATAAGGCTAATAATACCGCTTTATCTAATAATGCCAATTGTGCCCCATATAAATCACGAAATAATCCTGAAGTGGTAAACACTACATCACGACGTTCACGGTGTTCTGTATCAAGGGGTAAAACCTGTAAATTTTTAATAATACCGCGACTATTCCAAATGGGTTTAACGCCTAACATATCTAAACCAAAAGCAATCATTGCCCCTTCATCACGTACTGCATCCGATGCCCAGAGAATCACCGCTTCTTTTTCATCATCCTGTTTTAATGGATTTTGTTCACGCGCTTTTATGGCTAATTGTTGCCCGATATCATAACCTAATTGAGACGGCAATAAACTGCTATCTAAAGCATAGAAATTACGCCCTGTAGGGAGTGCTTCAGGGGTACGAATGGGATCATTCCCTTTTCCTGAATTAATAAACCCTCCATTTAAGCCATTGAGCAATGCCTGCATTTCCGCAGCGGGAGAGCTTTGTAAAGCTTGGCGTACAGGTTGATATTGTTGAGGGGTTAAATTATTATCGCCTTCCTGCATGGATTTCATCATGGTATCAATAGATTTTTGTGACCAATTTCGCCCAAATACATGCAAGCCTAAAGGCATAAATTTCTCTTGTAAATGCGTGAGATAATGCCCCACTTCATGCAATAAGAAATCATCATCGACTTCACTAAATCCCACCCCACGTACCTGTAATTCTTCATCCATACTGGCAATGAGTTCATCTCGCAAATTCAACACATCAATTTTATGACGCAAAGCTTTAATGGCTTTTTGCTGGGTGACGGCATCACTGGCAGCTTCTGCACTTTCAATTAATTGACGTAATTGTAATAACCCATCATACAGCTCTGTAATCGCTAAAGGTGGGGTTAAATGATCCACCATCACCGCCATACCACGACGTTTTGCTTGAATGCCTTCCCCCACGCCATCAACGATATAGGGGTAAATGCTGGGAATATCTTTTACAATAATAGAAGGGTAATCACTGGCAGATAAACCTACCGCACGCTTGGGCAAAAACTCATAAGTAGAATGCCGCCCAACATGTAGCAAAGCATCTGCTTTAAATTCATCAGCAAGATAATGATAAAAGGCTAAATATTGATGAGGCGGAGGGAAAGACATATTAGCATGAAGCAATTCTTCATTCAGCTCCCAGCCACGGGGTGGTTGTGGCGCGAGGAAAATATTGCCAAATTGTACCCCAGGGATTAATAATTGTTTTTCCCACACCATGGTTTTTCCTGGAATAGCTCCCCAGCCCCGAATGCCTTCTATATGTAAATCAACTAATGCTTGTTTTAATTGGCTTGCATGTGCCCAGCGTTCTGTAGAAAAAGCATGAATATCATTTTGTTGTGCATGAATAAGCGCGTGGTATGCTTCTTCTAATTGGGCTAATAAATTTAAGGCGCGCTCACGTCCTTTATGGCGTACACCATCTAAAGCATGGTGTAAATCATGTACTGTTGAGTCCATCATCTGTGCTAATTCAGCGAGGATTTTTTGTTGGGCTGGGGGAGCTAAATGCACTAAATAATCATGTTCTTTACCTTGTAAATATTCCCCAATACGTTGATGCATAAACCCCAACGGCCCTTGTATCATTTCTTGCTGAACGATATCAGGTAATGTTGTAAACCATTTTTCATAGGTAGCAGGAGACATTCGATGTATCAGCGGTGACATGGCTGCTAAAGCTTGCGCATCTTCAGGTAAGTTCACCGCTTTTTGCTGTAAAATATCTAGTAATGCTTCTGCATTTTTAGGTAATAATTCAGGATCACCAAGATTGTAACCAGCTGCTTTTAAGGCTTGTAACATTTCCCATAAAGAGTTAGGTACATTCAAATTATCTGCACCAATATTGTGCCGCCCTGGGGGGTGATTGTAAAAAATAATTGCTACTTTTTTCTCTGCATTCGATTTTTGTTGTAAGGTAAGCCATTTTTGAATCCGCTGTTGTAAGCGTTTAATTTCTTTTAATACAGGTTCAGTTTTAAAAATTTGTACCCCTGTTAAGGTGTCCTTATTTGTTTTGGCTGCTAAAGCGAGAATATGTGCTTGTCCAATGCCTTGCAGCTCAGGCATAGCAATCCGATAGTGAACACTATCAGCAGGCAAACCTTGGCTAGATAAATGATAAGCGGCTTGATTTAATTCAGTTAAGCGAACACCTTTAAACACGGGAACATTTAAGCTATTAAATAACTGTGTAATATGCTTACGCCCTGCTCCTCCTCCAATCACAAAATCTTGTAAAGAGATAATGGCATAGTTTTTATTTTTATGTTTTTGCAAAATAAAAGGGAGTGCCTCAATTGCCTGCACACTGGCCTCTCCCCATGCAGCTAATATAGAAATACAATGGGTGTTGACCAACTCTGTACATAAAGCTTGATGTACTGCCCACTCACCAGCCCGATCCCCTGTATCATGATCAAATATAAACACCGTTGCCCAATCAGGGTGAGCGGCAAGCTGTGCGCGTAATTGTTGCGGAGGATACTGTTTATCTGCATTGTAATAAAAGCGTTTTGATGCAGTTTCCTGCACAGTTTGCCAAGGTAAAGAGCTTGATTTTGCTATCGTTAATAATGCTTCAATATTAGTGGCACCACGATGTTGCCAGTAAGCACGGGCTTGCAACCATAATTTAAACTGGGGAAATTTTTCTTGCTGTTGCTGTAGTTGTTGAGCATAAGATAAATCGGCAAGTTGTTTACTAAAAAGAGCCTGCCGTTGTGTGGCAGAAAGCGCGCTAAACTTTCCTCCAAATGTATCATGATGCAATGCAAATAAGCGTCGATCTGCACTAATTACGAGACGCGTTTGCTGAGCAGGATAGGAAAGATTTAATAAACGCGCTACAGGTTCACCAAATACAGCCAATATTAATATTGTATCAGCTTGATTAATCAGTGTTTTAAGTGTTTGTTGAGAGAGTAAATTAATTTGGCTAACAGAACGAATTTGTATTTGATCTGGCTGTTGCTTTAAAAAGCGATGTACCCCTGTCATCAGATCACCTGTTGATCGATCAGAGACTAGGACTAATATATTTTTTTCGGCCCCATAAGTATGATAACTGTTTAGCAATGCAAAGCTATAAATACATAACAGCAGCAATATTTTTATAGGAATAGGAATTAATAGGCGCACAATATTGCCTCAAATCATTTGTTAAGGGAAAGAAAAATGAGCGAGGACACAGTGTGAAGAATCAACAGCTTTATCTTACTACATACTGTAATAAGTAAAGTGATTGTATAAAATTGAGTTCTTTATACAAATAGGAGAATAAAAAAGGATTCTGTCATACTTTTCAGGTCACCCCGCCTGAATAATATAAAAAGCTTGCAAGGCCGGTCTCCGGGCTGAGAATTGAGATATAAAAAGATCACAATTCCATACCGTTGCGGGGGCAGCACAGGCATTGATACCTGTTTCCCGATTATCTCTTATGATAGCTTAATCATAAAAGCACCTGCTAACTTAAAGAAAATAGTGGAATTCAGTTGAAAACCCAACTATTTTTATAGTGCATGCAGTATAAGAGTCTTATTTCATAAAGTCAAAACCACCTTTTTTATAAAAACTAGGTGTATTTTCATAGATATACTGCATGGTTATGAGGCTATTTTTATAGTATTGGCTTATTTATTATGATGAGGGATTAGTCGTGGCAGAGTGGCGTAAAGTAGCAAAAGCATTTGCTTTAGCAGATGGACATATCAGCCAAAAAGAAGTGGCTATTTTAAGAGAACATGTATTTGCTGACGGAGTCGTTTCAAAAAGTGAGCTACATTTTCTAGAAGAAATTAAGCAAGAAGCAAAGAGTTCAGTACAGTTATTAGATGAGCTGATTGCAGATTGTGATGCGGCAGTGAAGAAATAATTTTAGCGCACAAAAGCTACCTTCCTTAGGTAGCTTTTTATTGTTAACAATGGCTTAAATAAAGCCTAGATTATAATTTTTATTTTATAGCTAGAATGTATTCAAAATACGCTTATCAAATTCTGTGCATATTAATATATATAAATGTTTTTTTTGATAATTTACGTTATCATAATTACAATCTATTAAAATAATAATTAATTTAATGCAAATCAAAACTATATTTTTACAAGCAGGATAATAATAATGACTTTTTTTGAATGGGATGAATCATTAGATGTAGGTGTTGAAGAGATGAATGCACAGCATAAAGTGCTTATTAGTCTCATGAATATTGTACATGAAAAAGATGAAACAAAAGCCGCCAAAACAGAGATTGAAGTGGCAATTTATAATCTGATTGATTATGTAGAAAAGCATTTTTCTGATGAAGAAAAATATATGGAAAGTGTTGACTTTGCAGGGATCAATGCACACAAAAAACTACATAAAAACCTAGTTTCTGATTTAAAAAGCTATGCAGAAGAGTATGCGGAAAATGATGAATCACATATCAGCAGTGCATTTACTACATTTTTAAAAGTATGGCTAACCACACATATTAAAGGTGTGGATACCCGTTATTATTTATGTCGTAGATAATCTACAAACTACCCATATTTATTATTCCCTGCTGTAGTAGGTGGGGAGCTACTCTACTAGATCACTTCAGTTTACAATCATAAAATCCTAGCGAGCATCATTTAAAATGCCCAATTTATTCCTATTTCAATTTGTCGCCCACGATTGGGTACACCATCAGGAAGATTGACCGATTGGGAAGGTGTGTAATAGTTATTATTGAGTACATTACTAATATGAGTAAAGAGCTTTGTATCTGATGTAAGTTGATAACTTAATTTACTATTAAGTATTAAAAAATCAGGTAATGTTTTTAATGTACTAGTATTTTTAGTAATATATCTAAATTGTTTATCATCTTGCCAATTTGCATGAATATTAAAATTCCACTTGCCTTTATTATAATTCAATATTATAGAAGCTAAATTTATTGATTCTCTAAATGAGCGTTCAGGTACTTCAATAAAGTGAGTATATGTACCACGTAATAAAAGATTAGGTGTAAGCTCTGAGTTAATTTCTAATTCAATCCCTCGGCTTTTTTCTTTCCCTCTATTAGTAAAAGAGCGAGTATTAATACCAATATTATTCCCTGTAATAAAATTAGTCATTTTGACATCAAAATAACTCAATGCTAGATTTGTGTGTCCAATATTTTGCACCCATACAAACTCCCATGTTTTAGAACGCTCTGGTTCTAAATCAGGGTTTCCTTTAAGAATAGGATAGTTAATAAGGTCTGTTTCAACCAGTGTAGGCACACGAAATGCCTTACCATACAACAGTTTAAATGAAGTTTCATCTTGTGGCTGATATACAATACCTAAACGTGGGCTGGTATTTGTGCCAAATTTTGTATAGCGATCGTATCGCACTCCTGCTGTGATAGTAATAGGTTCTATAGGTTTAAATTGATATTGTCCATACATGCCCAATACAGATCGTGCATACTCTTTTCCTAATGGAGTGGTATAGCGTAAATCACCATAATAACGTACAGGATAATTTTGATTTACTATATCGCGTAAATCATAATTATTTGCTGCTGTGGTATCAATAATTTCTGGCCGACGATATTCAGCTCCAAATTCAATATTATGGTGATTAAAAATAGTTAAGGAGTTATGAAAAGCAATAATAGGTTCTTGTTCTTCAGAAGCTATCACAACATGTAAAGGATCTGTACTACTAGGTTGACTGATTGATGAGAAATTTCCTGAAGATGTAAGGGGGATATAATATTCACCGCGTGAATGCCTATAACCCATTCGCAAACTGGAATGAATAGTTTGTAACCACTGCCATTGATAACTGATATTAAAATAGTCATAATCACGTAGTGTTTTTACAAAATCGTTATTTAAATACCCTGAACGATAGAATTGCTCATTATCACGTTGTGTATGAGAAAAGTTAACTTCCCAACCTTTATATTCTGCTGATAAATAAATATCTACACTCCGACGTGGATCACGTGTATCAGTATAAGCTCCATTTAAACTATCATAAACATGATGATACTTATCCCCATTATCTTTATAAAACTTAATAAAAGCATTGGTTTTTAAGTCGCTTTTTTTATGAGAAATATTAGTATGTGTACGTATACCGTCAAATGAGTTGACTGCAAATTCTACATCATTCAAAGTATCATCTGTAACAATATTGATAACCCCTAAAAAGGCATTAGAGCCATATAATGCTGATCCAGAACCTCGGATAAACTCAATACGCTTTACATTTTCTAATGAAATAAGAGGTACTAAAAAAGTAGAGCTACCCGAAGATATAGTATTAATTCTTTGACCATTAATAAGTGTTAATATCTCTCGACTTGCTGCTGCTGTACGTCGTCCCCTTGTAGAGAAATTATAATTATTTCCTGATGAATCAGTACGAAAAGATTGGAAACTAGGTACATAATTCATCAAATCCTCTACACTGGTAATCCCCATTTGACGAATTTCATGCCCACTAAATACTGTAACAGAAGAGGGAACTGAGTATAAGTTTTCTTGTGAAAAGGTTGCCCCTGTCACTTCAGTATTTAACAGTTCTTCCATGCTAAAGTTGAGTAAAGTATTTATTTTTTCCTTTTCACGTAATTCCGCATAAGTTATTTGTGAAAAAAATAGTATTAATAAAGTAGATATAAATATAAATTTTTTTAATAAAAGCATATTACATGGTGAAAAAGTGATACGGGAATATTGAGTCATAATTACCCTAACTATATATATTGTTTTCTATATTTTTATAGAACCCATTTGAGATCTCTAAGAAATTTTAGCCAGTCTTTTAAATAAGAGCCTAACAAAGCATAATTTGAGTTTTGCATTAGCATTAAAGAGTGACCACTCAAAGTTTTTTACCAAA
>Ga0193953_1000401_pt1 | contig 24199 bp, 20 predicted proteins | sample BB_4_MG_FD_140325 | JGI IMG/M metagenome (GOLD analysis project Ga0193953, IMG submission 140325) | Microbial mat bacterial communities from the Broadkill River, Lewes, Delaware, United States - BB_4_MG | ecosystem: Environmental > Aquatic > Freshwater > River > Microbial mats | place: USA...
AACCTCTATATGGCACAAAAATATGGAATTGATAATCTAAATAGATACTTTCATCAACATTCAAAACTTTTTATATGGCCACAACTTACAAACCATAGCATGCGTAAAGTTACTGGGGTTTCATTTGAAGATTCACTTAGAGAGTTTGCACAATACTATGCATCCAAAAAATTTACTAAAGCTGGTGGTCAGAAGTTTTTAGGATCACAATATTACTATGATATTAATTCAGATGAAAATGAAGTTTACTTCATAACGAATGAGACTGGGGTTGAAGAACCACAACTAAATATAATAGATAAAAAATCTTTAGAAATTAGAAAACAAAAAGGCAGTTGGCTTGGTGGAAAAGTTATAAAAAAAGATGACTCATACTATACAATAGGTTACAGCTATACATCAGCTTTTAACATACACCAAGGTTTGCATAATTCAGATGCAAATATACTTGATTCTACAAAATCAAAAGTGGTCCAAGGGTATCTTCACAGTGGCAAACCTATTTATTTTGATTCTAAAAGCTCTTATACACAACCAAACCTTTTTATAGGAGACAAATTTTTCAGACAAGTTAATTCATCTGTACATATAGATAAAGATAATAACATATATTATTTTATTCAGAATGGAAAAAGACGAACTCTTTATAAAAACAATACAGCTTTATTTTCTTACCTTGGTTTTTACGGAATAATAAGTGATATTGATAGCAACAACAATATATACTTTATAGCAAATAGCAAAAACGGTTCATCTTTGTATAAATATTCTGGTGATAAAGTAACTCGTGCACATGAAGCAGATAATATTTTAGGTGCAAAACTTTTAAATAATTCTAAAGTTGTTTTGTCAGCTGTTGGAGAAGATGAGTATTATTATACATTAGACACTCTAAAGACAATAGATGAAATACCATACAATACAACACTATTTTTTGAACATGAAGATTATTACGAAAAAGTAAATTATAAAAATTTACAACACAAAGAATCAAATATAAAGTTAGATGATCAATACAACTCATTGTTAGATATACACTATAGTTCTACAAACCTTTTCCTCTCTGTAACAAATGAAAATTCAATTATTGGAAATATGAATATGAATTTTGCAGATCCACTTATGCAAAACCAAGTTTCATTCCTTTTTAGTAGAGATGACCTAAACACAACATTTGGAGGTCTTAGTTACTCTTCTAACCAGTACATTTTAAACTACTCTTTTCTTTTCTATCAAGTCTTGGATGATAACAATATAAACTACCTTAGAGATTATACTGCTATGGCAAGTTTAAATATACCATTTGTAAGGTTTTCAAAATATTCTGGAGATTTAAGTCTAAGCTATTTACAAGAGTATGACACTATAAGGGAGCCATTAACTCTTAGTTTAAAGTACTCAAGGTATGAACAGTATGGTAAAAGTATGTATACAAACTATCTTAACTATTTTAATCTATTTCTAGTTAAAGAGAGAGATGATCTAATCTATGGAGGTATATATAAATTTTCTCACTACTTGCCAAATGAATTTTACTTAAGTTTTGGTGCAAAATACACACAAACAGATGCTAAAGAATACATTAATACAAACGGTATTAAAATTTCTAGCTCATCTGGAAGTGTATATGATTTATCACAGATTAATATCCCAAATATAAAAAGTACATTTTATGGAGTTAAAAATGCTGGATATGCAGACATAGGACTATATAAAGTTCTAAATTTTTCCAAATATTTTTTTACTTTTCCAATCTCTTTACAAAGGGAGTCTATTTATACTAAGTATAGATATTACCAATTATCAGGTTTCACTGATAATAACTATAACATGAGTGAAATTAAGCTTGGAACAGAGATATCACTTGTTGGACTAAACTCTTTTAAATTCCCTATAACAGCAGAATATATATTCAATGATGGAGATAATAAGATCATTGATAATAAACACCTATTTCAGTTTATGATAGGTGTTGATTTTTAAGTATTATTTTTTCAACATATATAAACCTACTATACCTAATACAGCTGCTATTATATACTTAATCATAACACCATCAGTAGGATTGCCTTTAAGAGCACTTGATATTTGAGATACTGCACCTTGAGACTCACTATAACCCATATATCCAACACCAATAGCTACAACTATAAAAACCAAGCCTATTAACTTTTTATCGATCTTCATATATAACACCTTTTAAATAAAATATGAAGTTATTATACCTAAACTGCTACTTATGTAAAGCAAGCTCTTTTTTCAAGTATTCTCCGGTGTATGAACCTGTTTTTTTATAAGACTCTGATAGCTCTTCTGGTGTACCATTATCTATTATAAGTCCACCTCCACTTCCACCTTCAGGTCCCATATCTATAATATAGTCAGCATTTTTAACCATATCCAGATTATGCTCAATAATTAAAACACTATTTCCAAGTTCGACAAAGTGGTGTAGAACTTTTGTAAGTCTGTCCACATCAGCAAAGTGGAGTCCAGTTGTTGGCTCATCAAGGATGTATAATGTTTTACCAGTATCTTTACGACTTAACTCTTTTGAGAGCTTTATACGCTGTGCTTCACCACCTGAGAGTGTAACTGCATTTTGACCAAGAGTTATATAACCAAGACCTACATCTACAAGTGTTTTCATTTTTTGGTGTATTTTAGGTATCGCTTTGAAAAACTCATAAGCTTCCTCTACACTCATGTTTAAAACATCACTTATAGTTTTACCTTTGTAAAGTACTTCAAGTGTCTGCTGGTTATAACGCTGACCTTGACACGAGTCACACTTAACCATAATATCTGGCAAAAAGTGCATCTCTATTTTGTTTTCACCCTCACCTTGACACTTCTCACATCTACCGCCTTTTACATTAAAACTAAACCTAGAAGCAGTATAACCACGAATCTGACTCTCTTTAGTTTGAGCAAAAAGATTACGTATCTCATCCATAACACCTGTATATGTAGCTGGATTACTTCTTGGAGTTCTACCTATCGGACTTTGATCAAGATAGATCACCTTATCTACATTCTCTAACCCTTTTATTTCAACACCAGCTATTTTATTTACTTTTTTAGCATGATTTAAAAGTTCACGTGCCGTCGGTAGTAGAGTTTGTAAAATTAATGAACTTTTACCACTTCCACTTACACCTGTTATACAAACAAAATTGTTAAGTGGAATCTTTGCACTTAAGTTATTGATGTTATTTAGTGTAACATTTTTAATCTCTATCCATTTATTTTGTTTACGTCTGTAAAAATACTCTATTTTTTTACGCCCAAATAGATAGTCAGCTGTAGTAGTTTTAGCTTTTTTCAGTTTCTCCAGTGTACCGCTAAATACAACTTTTCCACCAAATTTACCAGCACCCTCACCTATATCAACAATATAATCAGCATTTTCAATAGTCTCTTTGTCATGCTCAACGACTACTACAGTATTTCCCTTTTCTTGAAGACTTCTAAGCGTACGTATAAGCTTTAATGTATCCCTCTCATGCAACCCAATACTCGGCTCATCCAAAACATACATAACACCGGTAAGACCAGAACCTATCTGAGATGCTATCCTAATTCTTTGTGCTTCACCACCACTTATTGTTCTTGCATCACGCCCTAGTGTTATATAACCAAGTCCTACATCATGTAAAAAGAACAGTCTCTCTCTGATCTCATTTAAAATAGGAGCTGAAATCATCACTTGTTCTGGATCAAAGTGTTCGAAGTTGTCTTTATTTTCAAACCACTCATATGTATTAGAGATCGGCATATCCAAAAGGTCTGCTATACCCATCTCTCCAACTTTTACAGCTAAAGACTCCTGTTTTAGCCTATGAGAACCACATATATTACAAACCTTCTCACTCATATAGTCAGCTAAGTCTTTTTCATCTTTGAACATGTCATATGCTATTCTTATGATCCCTGGAAAAACCCTTTTAACAGTGTGTTTTTTCCATAAAAATTCAATCTCATCTACACTACCATGAAGTATCGCTTTTTGCTGATGTGTTGGAAGTTCTCTGTATGGAATTGTTATGTCAATATCGTTTGCCTCACAAAAGCCTTTTAAAAATGTAAAGTAATACCCTTTGTTAAAGCCGTATACAATCTTTACAGCACCTTTTTCGATGCTAAGATCACCATCTATAATCTTATCTTGGTCTAGTGCATAGCGAAGTCCCAAACCATCACATTCGCTACATGCACCTTTTGGTGAATTAAATGAAAAACTTAATGGTTCTAGAGGATCAAAACTTATTTTACAATCAAAACATGCATTATGCTCCGAATAGTGTATATGTTCATTTTTAAGATCAAGTTCTTTTGCGTTTAAAATATCTACTTCAAGCTCACCATAACTCTGCTTAAGTGCTTTTTCAACACCAGAAGCTATACGCTCTTTATTTTCCTCTTTAACAACCACTCTGTCTATTACAACTTTAATCGTGTGTTTTTTTGTCTTTGATAGTTCGATCTCCTCATCTAGTCTTACCATTACCCCATCGATCATTGCACGAACATAACCTTTGTGTACAAGTGACTCTAAAAGATCGGCATATGAACCTTTTTTCTCACGAACAAGTGGAGCAAGAAGTACAAGCTTTGCACCCTCTGGCAGTTTTGCAACTTCACCTATGATATCTGATGCACTCATTTGAGATATTTCTTTACCACATTTATGACAGTGCTGCACACCAATCCTTGCAAACAAAAGCCTAAAGTAGTCATATATTTCTGTGATCGTTCCTACAGTTGAACGAGGATTTTTTGAAGTTGTTTTTTGGTCTATTGCTATAGCTGGAGTAAGCCCTTCTATTTTATCTACATCAGGCTTTCCTACTCTATCGAGGAACTGTCTTGCATATGATGACAGAGACTCCATATAACGTCGCTGTCCCTCAGCATATAGTGTATCAAAAGCCAATGTAGATTTACCACTACCACTTAGTCCTGTCATTACAATCAGTTCATTCTTTGGTATGGTTAGATTAATATTTTTTAAGTTATTTTCTCTAGCACCAGTAATTTTTATAACATCTTTTTTCATATATCTCTCATCTTAATAAATTTCAAATAATACTCTGTAAGTTAAGTACGAAACTATAACTACATAAAACAAAACTATAAGTTTTCTTTGCAAGACTAAATTAACTTTTTGTTTTTTATATATTCCATAGTATACACCAAGCAATGATGACACCCCAATAATAAGACCTGTTTTTAAGTCTATATGTCCATTTGCATAATGTGATGCAAAGCCTGCAATTGATGAAAACACAACAAAAAACAAACCAGCAGATATAGACTTTTTCAAATCTACATGTAAAAAACCAACTAGTATTGGAACTACTAAAATACTGCCACCAACACCTATTGTCATACTGACTGAACCAATACAAAACCCTATAAAGAATAGCAAAAATTTATTAACATTTTTTTGTTCTTTATGCTCTTTAACTTTGTAGAACAATCTAATAAGTGCAAATGTAGCAAATAAAAGAAAAATAATCTCTAAAGTTGTATCGCTAAAGTAAGCAGCTAAACCTCCACTAAGCATAGCACCAATGAATCCACCAATACCTATATATAAAACTATACTTAAATCTAAAGAACCATTTTTCTTATTTAGGTAACTTCCATATATTGAACTAAAAACCATCTGTACAACTGCTACACCTATTGCTACTTTTGTATCATACCCAAGAGCCAATAGCATAGGTACTAAAATAGTTCCTCCACCTATACCAAAGAAGCCAGATAGAAAACCTACAATCATTCCAATAATTAGGAGTTCTACAATCAACAGATCAAACATACGCTACCTAAACTTTTTTCGAATTATAACTATAAGGTGCTTTAATATTCATTTGAGAAACTATAAAGTATAATATTTTCAAGTTTAAGGATAAAAATGTTTAAAACAATATTAAAAGCAACTGAAAATTTTTGTATTCACCAAATTAGGTGTGAATACTCAATAGAAGATGAAATCAACAAAGATAGAACACTTATTGCTTACATAGACATAGATGCACAAAGTGGAGATAAATATAGAGTTTACATAAGTGCAGACAAGGAATTTGTACAAAAAGTCTCATATATTTTCCTAGAAGAGGAAGAAAGTGATGATGAGACACTTAAAGACATGCTTCTAGAAACAACAAATTTAATAGTAGGAAGTGCTAAAGTTTTAGCTGAAGAATCAGATGATTCATATAATATAAAAACTCCATTTTTTGAAAAAGTTGGTAGTTTTGATTATGATTATGATGATATAAAAAGCTTTAATATGGACAATAGCAAACTTTCTATAGCAATTAAGGAACTTTAATTGAAATATTCTCACAAGAAAATGCAGTTTGGAGAACAACCACCAGAGTACAATGAAGATCTAGAATTATCATGGATGGATTATTCTGGCTTATTAGATATGGAGGTAGAGTTTGTATCAGACCTTGGTGAGACAAAACAAACAATAGCTGAGATTTTAGACCTTAAAAAAGGCTCTATAATAGATCTTGGAAAACCTGCAGGTGAATCAGTAGAGGCATATGTAAATGGTCGTATACTTGGGAAAGGTGAAGTTATGGTTTATGAGAAAAACCTTGCCATCCGTATAAATGAGATTTTAGATTCTAGTGCTGTGCTTTATCACCTTTCAAAAGAGCGCTTATGATAAAACTTTTATTAGTTTTTTTATTACCTATAACTATATACGCTTCCAAAATACTAAGTTATAACATTTATGATAGAACTGACAGAGCAGATATTATGATAACGTTTGATGTTCCATACGATGGAATTATCAAAAAAAGTGTTGTAAACTCTACATCGAAAAATATAGTTATAAAACTTGAAGATGCTTCAATAGAGTCTTCAAAATTAAAACAAATATCATCAAAGTACATAAAAAGACTTGCTATCACACCACTAAAAGGCCATGTACAACTAATAGCTACTGTATCTGATGATGTAGACCTTAAAGTATCTAAAACATCTGATGCTTATGGGCTTAGACTTAGATTTCAAGAGATAGCTCAAGTAGCTAGCAAGACTAAAGTATCTACTCAAACAGGTAGTTCAAATCAACAAATAAATCTTTCTAGTTTACCAACTAAAAAAACTGATGATATGGCTCAAAGCTACTATATAGTGATTACTATACTTATTATTGGTATCATAATTTTATTTATTATAAAAAGAAAAATAACACCTAAAAATAGCGCTATACAAAACCAAACTAAAAATGCTTCTAAAACTAAAGAAACTAAAAAACCGGTTGATAAACCAAAACAACAGCAAGGTACTGAAGTAAGTATTAGGTTTCAACAAGGTATAGATGAAAATAACAGTGTAGTAATGCTTGACTTTTTAGATCAAAGTTATTTGGTTATGATGGGTACTACAAATGTTCTGTTAGATAGATTTAATGATGATAAGCCAACATCTCAAGAAGAGTTTAATGTGGTACTTCAAGAACACCAACAGATGCTAGAGAGCTTTTTAAGCTCACACAACACGCAAGATGACTCTGGTGTTAAGTCATACTCGCAAAAGGCTTCAACTATCTCTTACAACGCTTGAGAGTAATTTTTTTATAAACTTTATATTACTCTCATTTAATTCATAAGACTTATCCATCATTTTATTTATATGGAATACTTCAGTTACAGTAATACCGTAAGGGTCTTTTTTCTCTTTTACCTGTTCATTTTCATCGTTAAAAGAGTATAAGTACAATTTTTTACGACTAAACTGAATATAGTATGTGAGAACGATCTCATCTGAATGTTTTTTTTCTAATGCTACAACAACTCTTTGATCATCATTATATTCACCTTCAAGGCATAGTATTTTTTTAGCTTCTAGTATATTCATATATCCTATGTATAACTTATTGTATAGATCATGGTATCTTTGGATCTTAGGGTTCATTAAAAAGCTAAGATCTAATATATGTTTCTTATGTGCCCTAAGAGTTTTTGTTATCCAACTCATGGTATTGTAGTATCTAAATGGATTTAGTTTTAAAGTATGAGCTTCAATCATTTTATCTGAATCTGATTTTATTTTTGGCTTTAGTTTTCTAGCAGGATTTAAAATATTTTCTAAGACTTTTGTAGAAGAAAATTCATTTGTAAACCAAACTTTACAATAAGATGGAAACTGTTTAGTTCCACTTGCTCCACTATTTAGTATGATCAAAGATTTTATTTCATAGTTTGGAAATATAATCTCTAAAAGAGCTTTTTTCTTTCTAAGCCTTTTTCTAAGTTTCAAAACATTTTTAACAAGTGTCATCTCAACAAAATAAAGCTCATTTTTTTGTGTAATAAACATAGCATCAAATTCACTAATCTCTCTACTCTTAGTCCTATATACTATCTGTTGCTTTTCACTTATAGATAATGTATTTGGATTTGATTTAGTTTTGTTTTGATGAAAACCTTTTAATATAAACTTTTTTATGTAAGTGTTTTTTTCTGCATACTTAACAAGTTTTTCATAGAGAAAGTTTTCATATACTTCACCTTCAAATGATCTATATGAGCTTAGATACTGAGGTTCTTCCTTATCTATACCTTTTTTAATTAAAGACAGAAGATGCTTTACATTGTATTCATAGTGAAGTAAGTTATCACCTATATCACTATCGTCTAAATTTTGTATATCTTCTGAGATCTCTAACATTATGCCATTTCACCATTTTTAAAAAAGTCATCTATCAAGTCTCTATACTCTTTTATATCACTTATTCTATTTACACTATCTCTAAGAGTAGATGCACCTTTATAACCTTTTGTGTATGTATGTGTATGTTTTCTAAACATAGCTACACCATGGCTTCCATAAAACTCTATCATCTTGTCAAAATGTTCCATTACTATATCATGTCTTAAAGATAACGCTATATCAGATTGACCAGATTTAAGCTGATGAAATATCCAAGGAGCTCCAACTGCTCCACGACCGATCATAACACCATCAGCTCCTGTATATTCCAAAACCCACTTTGCTTTTTCATAAGAGTCTATGTCTCCATTTGCAATAACTGGTATATTTACAGCATCTTTTATCTCTTTTATAGCTTCATAATCAACTGGAGCTTTATATTTACCTGCACGTGTTCGTCCATGTACAGCTATAAAATCAACACCTGTTTCTTCTATATTTTTAGCTATATTTATATGATTTTTCTCATTAACACCTAAGCGGATCTTAGCAGTAGTCATAGACTTATTTGAAGTTTCTTTAATAGATCTTAAAATTGCTTTTAAACGTGGAAGATCATCTAAAAGAGCAGAACCTGAACCATGACCATAAACCTTTGGTACAGGACATCCACAATTTAAGTCTATTATATCTATTCCGTCTTTTTCATTTAGTATTTCTACCGCACGCTTTGCCATATCTGGATCATTTGCAGATATTTGAACAGAGTAAGGATCTTCTATAGGTGATTTTTTTAACATATGAAGTGTTTTTTCAGAGCCATGAGCTAAAGCGTTTGAGCTGATCATCTCACTTACTGTAAGATCAGCTCCAAACTTTTTAACAACACTTCTAAAAGGAAGGTCTGTAAAACCAGCAAGTGGAGCTAATATGTATACTGGTTTATCAAAGGCTATGCCTTCATTAGTAAAAGATATACTTTTTTTACTACTAGAAGCCATACTTAAACAAATAGTTCTATATTATAATTTTTACCACATTCTTTTAAATCAAGGTAAGACTTAAAATTTAAATATTCATCTTCTTGAGATATATTTAGAATCTCTTTAGCAAGATCAAGCATTTCTAAATCAAAAAGTGTAAATAAATAAGCATCTGTAGCATCTTCATATTTTTCACTAAGAGTTTCAAAAAGTTTTATTCTTTGTTCTGGAATCATATTTAAAGATAATGCTTTAGACATCTCTATATAATCATTTTTTGAAAGTTCTAACTTTGATATTAAATCAATAAGTTTTTCATTTGGAACTTCCAACGTATTTTCATCCGCATTTATTCTAGATAGTATTTTAAATAATGCATCTTTAGTTACATATTCACTATAACTCTCAATTGCATATAATGGAGCATTTTCTATGAAATCAATATACACAGTTTTAGATAGTTCAACAGAGTATTTACCCTTAGAGCTTAAGATTTTCTCTGCATTTAGTTTTCCAGCTTTATAACGGTTTATATCATTTTGAATTCTTAGAGGATTGTCTAAACTCAAGTTGTGTTTTTTAAGTTCAACAACTTCTCCATTTTTAATAGCTTCAATCATTTTTAGTACTGGATCTATTTTTTGAGTTTTTTCATTATCTTCTTTAAATGTTATATCTCCAGTAGGAAAAACTTTACTATTTTTTATTAACATTCCAAGAAGACTAAATGCTGGTGTTTTATAATTATACTCTTTTGAACTATTACCAAGGTATGCATCTTTTAGAGCTTCTAGTAATTTATCGTAGTCTTTATGGTATTTTCTCTGCTCTAGTGTATTTAAAAAAAAGTAAAAACCCATATGTAACATACTTGCAATATAAAATATGACAAGTGGAGTAACAACAAGTATAGCCATAGACATAGCCGGTAGTTGAATACCAAAAAAATCTATAGCATAAGCATCTTGTGAAACAAACGCGTATACATACCATCCTACAAATACCATCAACAAGATTGATGCAATCGTATATCTTTTTAAATACATTAAATAAACCTTACTTTTTAGATTTTTCTACTATCTCTCTACAATCAATACAGTATATAGCATGAGGCTTAACTTTAAGGCGCTGAAACCCTATTGGATCTTCACACATTTCACAAATACCATATGTTTTATCTGATATTTTACCTAAAGTTACATTAATCTCTTGTAACTCTTTATTTTGTTGATTAACAATAGCACTCTCTATCATAGAGTTATTGCTGTTTGAAGCATGATCACCTTCATCATTCAACTCTTGCCCGCTTAACTGAGTCAACTCATCGTTAACACCACTAATATTTTTTTCTATTTGTTCTTTACGACTTTCAAGTATCTCTTTGAAATAATTTAATTCACTATCTTGCAACTATTTGTCTCTCTTTCTATGTATGTTTTATTTATTTGTGATAAGGATGATTACTTAAAATTGAAAAACCTCTATATATTTGTTCAAGTAAAACAGTCTTTGCAATTTTATGACTCATAGTAATTTTGCCCAAGCTTATAACTTTATCTGCCTTATCTAAAAAAGGTTTTTCAAACCCATAAGCTCCACCAATAAAAAAATTAATCGAAATTCTACCATCTAAAAGCTTACTAAATTCATAAGAATCAATTATTTTTCCATCAGGATGTAACATTATGTTGTAATTTCCACTTAAATATGGTTCTAAAACATTTGAATATGATCTTTGGGAAGCCTCTGTAGATATATTATGAGCCTTAGTAATATCTTTATTAAAAATCTCGATATCTTCAACTTTTGCAAAACGACTAATCATCTTTGTTAAATCTTTATAAAGTGGTTCATAAACACTTTTTTCTTTTTTTGCTACAGAAACTATCCCAATTTTCATTATAAAAGACCACTTCCAATGACTTTATAAGATATGTTTTCAAAACTATCATCTAACTTCACTCCACCAATAACGGCAACAGGATGAACAGAGTTTTTAGCTAAGTTTTCAACTTTATTACCAAGTACACCAGAAATATCTTTTTTCGTTGAAGTATCTCTATATGCTCCTAAACCTATATAGTTTAAGTCCATATCATTTGCTTCTAAAATCTCTTTTTCATTATGTGTAGATAATCCTAGAAGTTTATCTTTCTTAATTACACTGCGTAAAATTTTAACAGCTTTTAATTTATCATTATCTATATCTTTTAAATCTTCTTGTCCAATATGAACACCATCGCAAAATTCAACTAGTTCATATTTGTCGTTTACTATTAAAAAACCATCGTAGAGTTTTCTTATTTTTATTAATTGATTTTTTATAAAAGAGATATCAGAAGTTTTATTTCTATACTGGATCACTTTTGCATCGTTAGATATAGCAGCCTTTACAAAATCTTCAACTGCTATCGCTTTTGAATCTAAAAGCTCCTGATCACAAAGTGCATAAAGTTTCATAGATAATTTTATTTTTTATAAAACATTGTTAGAAGGTCACTCAAAGTTTTTTTGAGGTTATTTCTATTTACAACCATATCTATTGAACCTTTTTCTAACAAGAACTCAGCTCTTTGAAAACCATCCGGTAACTCTGAACCAATAGTTTGTTCAATTACACGTTGACCGGCAAAACCAATCAACGCTCCAGGTTCAGCTATGATTATATCGCCTAGTGTTGCAAAAGATGCACTAACACCACCCATTGTAGGATCAGTTAAGACTGATATATAAGGAAGTTTATGATTGGCAAGTTTAGCAAGAGCTGCAGATGTTTTACTCATTTGAAGTAAAGAGAAAGTAGATTCTTGCATTCTAGCACCACCAGAAGCACTCAAAATGATAACACCTTGTTTTTTCTCTATAGCACGTTTTACTGCACGAACAATTTTTTCACCTTCTACAGAACCAAGGCTCCCTCCCATAAATTTAAAATCAAATATAACTACTTGTGCAGGTATACCATTTAGTTGCATCTCACCACTAACTACAGACGAATGTTTCCCAGTTTTCTGGTATGCTTCCTCTAAACGTTTTGTATATGCTTTCTTGTCTGAAAACTTTAGTGGATCTACAGGTTTTAGATTATCATCATATTCTACAAAAGTATCTTCATCTGCTAAAAGTTTTATACGCTCCGTAACACCAATACGAAGGTGAAATCCACATTTAGGACATACATAGTTTTGATTTTCTACCTCTTTGTAGTACATTAAAGAGTGACATGATTTACATTTAACCCAGTGAGATGATGCTTCATTTTTTACAGGTTGTTTATCAGAGATTTTAGAAAAAATATTTAGTAAATTCACAAAAATTCCTTAAATTATTATAATTGCGATTATACCAAAAATAAAATTAAAACGGTTGATATTATAAGCTTTTTGGAAAGGTTAGCACCAAAGTGCTACCTTTTATATATATAAAAAATCTATTTTAATAGTGATTTAACTATGCTTCTTGCAGCTTCACGGCCATCATAAGCAGCAGTAACTACCAAATCAGCTCCACGATAACAATCTCCACCGGCATAGATACCTGATGTAGATGTCTCATGAGTCTCTTCATCAACAATAATCTCACCCCATTTGTTGATCTCTATACCGTTTTCAGCTAAAAATGAAGGTACTTCAGTATCAAAACCAAGAGCCATTATCACAATATCAGCATTTACTCTATGCTCACTTCCCTTTTGCTCTTCTACTTTTTGACGGCCAGACTCATCTTTAGCACCTAAAGTCATTTTAACAGCTTCTACAGCTATCGCTTTTTCATCTTCTAAAATGATCTGCTTAGGTGATGTTAAAAAGTTAAATTCAACACCCTCTTCCATAGCATTTTTATACTCTTTTTTACTTCCTGGCATATTCTTTTCATCACGACGATACAGACAAGTTACACTTTTTGCACCTTCACGTTTTGCAGTACGAAGACAATCCATAGCAGTGTCACCACCACCAATAACTACAACATCAAGGTCTTTAAAATCAAACTTTTTGTCATATGTTGTTTTAAAGTTCTTACGCTGAATTGCAGTTAAATACTCCATAGCACCATATACATTTGAGGCATTTTCACCATTTAATGAAGCTTTTTTAGCCTTTGTTGCACCAATACTTATAAACATCGCATCATGTTTATCAGCTATCTCTTCAAAGTCAATATCACGTCCAACTTCACAATCTAGAACAAGTTCCATTCCAGCTTTTTTAAGAAGTTCTACACGTCTCTCTACTATTTTTTTATCAAGTTTAAAATTAGGAATACCGTAAGTTAAAAGTCCACCTGCACGATCATTTCTTTCATACATTGTAACAGCTATACCTGATCGTAAAAGATAAGTTGCTGCACTAAGTCCTGCAGGTCCACTACCAATAATAGCTACTTTTTTGTCTGTTGTAACTCCTGGAAATTCAGGTTCAAGTCCAGCTTTAAAACCAGCCTCTGTAATATGAGTTTCAACTGATCCGATAGTTATAGCACCATGTCCATCATTTAATGTACAATCACCCTCACAAAGTCTATCATGTGGACATACACGTCCCATAACTTCTGGAAATGGCGATGGTTCATTTGATAGTTTAAAAGCAAATTCCAAGTCTTTTTCACTTACGGCTTTTAACCATTGTGGTATGTAGTTATGCAGTGGGCATTTGTTTAAACAAAAAGGATCACCACACTGTATACATCTGTCACTTTGACTAACTGCATCATTTTTTCCAAAAACTTCATAGATTTCACCAAAATCTTTTACACGTTCAACGACTAATCTTTTACTAGGTTCTATTCTTTCAATACTTAAAAATTCTCTCATGACTAGTCTCCTTTCTCAACATTTAATGGTAGTTTTGTTAAATTTTTAGGTTTAATCAACCAAAAATTTCTTACTTCAACTCTAAAGTTCTCTAGTAGGTCTTTAGCTTTTTGACTTCCAGTTTCTACAAGGTAATCTTTTAAAAGTTTTTTTAGATAGTGTCTAGCCTCATCTCCTTCATCTGTATCTATACGTACAGCTTCAACAAGCTCATGGTTAACATTTTCAACAAATGTATGATCTTCATCATATACAAATGAAACACCACCTGTCATACCAGCACCAAAGTTAATACCAGTACGACCAAGTATCACTACTACACCACCTGTCATATATTCACATGCATTATCGCCAGTACCCTCAACAACAGCTAAAGCTCCAGAGTTACGAACTGCAAAACGCTCACCAACTGCACCAGAGATATAAAGCTTACCACCTGTAGCACCGTAAAGACAAGTATTACCACCAGCTGAGAATTCTTCACCCTCATTTTTACTTCTTATGATAACTTTACCACCGTGCATACCCTTACAAATATAATCATTAGCAACACCATCTAGATCTATAGAAACACCATTGATTAAAAATGCTCCAAGAGCTTGACCTGCAATACCACTAAGCTTAATATTTATAGTATCCGATTTAAGACCTTCATCACCATAATATTGTGCAATTTCACCACTTATACGAGCTCCAAAACTTCTATGTAAGTTTGTGATCTCTCTTTGAATCTTAATAGGATGATCAGGATGTTGAATCGCTACCATAGCTTCTTTTAAAACATCTTGTTCAAAATTGTTATCATCAAAAGGTGGATTAAATTTTTGTTGATGTGTATTTACACCTTCTTCTTGATGTAATACTGATGAAAAGTCAAATTTTTGAGCAAATTCATCATCTTTTACCTTAAGAATATCACTACGTCCAATCATCTCTTCCATAGTTTTAAATCCAAGTTCTGCCATGATTGAACGTACATCTTCAGCAAGAAGTGTAAAGTAGTTGATCACTTGGTCAACATGACCTTTAAAGAACTCTTCACGAAGTTTTTCATCTTGTGTTGCAACACCAACCGAACATTTATTTACATGACAGATACGAAGCATTTTACAACCAACAATTGTTAGAACACCTGTACCAAAAGCGTACGACTCAGCACCTAAAAGTGCAGCTTTCACAACATCAAGACCAGTTTTTAAACCACCATCAGTCTGAACTTCTACAAGTCCTCTTAGGTTGTTTGCTTTTAGTGCGTTATGTGCTTCAGATAGTCCAAGTTCCCATGGATTACCAGCAAACTTGATCGATGTTAATGGAGCAGCACCAGTACCACCATCACCGCCAGATATGATAATCTTATCTGCGTATGCTTTTGCAACACCTGCAGCAATAGTACCAACACCCATAGTTGAAACAAGTTTAACTGCTACACGAGCATTTGGGTTAACCTGTTTCATATCGAAGATCAGTTGTGCCAAATCCTCAATAGAGTAAATATCATGGTGTGGCGGAGGTGAAATAAGTGTAACACCAGGAACAGTATGACGAAGTTTACCGATAAGTGCTGTTACTTTATGACCAGGAAGCTGACCACCTTCACCCGGTTTTGCACCTTGAGCAACTTTAATCTGAATCTCTTCAGCACTTCTAAGATATGCAGGAGTTACACCAAAACGACCAGATGCAACTTGTTTAATCTTAGAGTTTCTTTCTGTATCGAAGCGATCTTTATCTTCACCACCCTCACCTGAATTTGACTGACCACCAATTCTATTCATTGCTATTGCAATAGTTTCATGAGCTTCAGGAGAGATTGAACCAAGACTCATAGCAGCCGAAGCAAAACGTTTAAAGATCTTCTCTTTTGGTTCAACTTCATCTATACTGATTGGTTTTCTGTCAGATTTTAGGTCAAAGAAATCACGGATAAATTTAAGTCCACGGTTGTTAACTAAAGATTTTAACTCTTCAAAATCCTCTTTTTTACCAGTATCTACACATTTGTGAATTGCATGGATCACCTTTGGTCCAAAGTCATGATGCTCTGCTCCATGGTAAAATTTGTAAAAACCACCTATATTTAATGGAAATATTTTATTAAATCCACTATCATCAAAAGCTTCTTCATGATTCTTTTTTATACGTGCATCAATATCATCATAACTAAGCCCACTAAGTGCACAGTTTGAAGTTTCAAAACACTCTCTTACGATCTCTTCACTTAAACCCATAACATCAAATAGACCTGTATTTCTATATGAAGCTATAGTTGCAATACCCATTTTTGACATAATCTTCATAAGTCCGCCATTAAGTGCAGTATGAACTGACTTTAATGCATCGTTACAGTCTATTTTAATAACATTTGACTCTTCTAATAACTTTATAACACTTGAGAAAAGAAGACTTGGATATATTGCAGATGCTCCATAACCAATAAGAACAGCAGCAGAATGAGAATCTATAACCTCTCCTGTTACAGCAATCATAGATACAAGGTGTCTAACTCCTGCTTTTAAAAGAGCTATATTTAAACGACCAATAACCATTGCCATTGGCATAACAAACTTCTCTTTCGAAAAGTCTGTATCATCAAGTATAATAATTCTTACACCATCATTCTTAACAGCACTAATAACTTCATTTGCCAATGACTCTAAAGAACCTTTTAAGTCACTTTCATATGTAGTTGAGAAAGTTTTGTTGTTATAAAAAGACTGGTATCTTGGAGATTTTTTATCACCAAAGGATTTTAAAACTTCTAGTTTTTCACTTGTTATTATAGGTGAAATAGCTTTTAATCTATGTGCATGTGTTGGGATCTCACCAAGTATATTGTGAACCTCACCAAAACCTGTATTTAAACTCATTACAACTTTTTCACGGATCGGATCGATTGGTGGATTTGTAACCTGTGCAAACTTTTGTTTAAAAAAGTCTGTAAAGCTTCTTTGCTTATTTGAAAATGCAGCAAGAGGAGTATCATCACCCATAGAACCAACAGCCTCTTTCCCATCTTTAATCATAGGTTCAATAACCTGTTCAATTGTTTCTTGAGTGATATTAAAAAATCTTTGACGATTGATTATATCTTCTGGATTAAACTCACAACTTGGTTTATATTGGTTTTCAATATGTTCTTGAAGATAAATCATATGTTCATTTAACCACTTCATATAAGGGTTAGATGCTTTTAAATAGTTGTTTATATCATCATTTTTCAGAACTTTTCCATACTTTAGATCAAGTCCAAGCATCTCACCAGACTGAAGGCGTCCACGCTCTTTAATATTTTCTTCATCTATATCTATCACACCATACTCTGAAGCGATCAGAAGCATATCATCATTTGTAATTATATATTTTGAAGGGCGAAGACCATTTCTGTCAAGTGTACAACCAATATAACGACCATCTGTTACAGAAAATGCAGCTGGACCATCCCATGCTTCAAAAACAGTTGAGTGGTACTCATAAAATGCACGAAGTTCTGGATCCATATGTGGAGCGTTTTGCCAAGCTGAAGGGATAACACCACGAACAGCTTTAAAGAAGTCCATACCATTTACAAGTAAAAATTCTAAAAAGTTATCAGCCGAAGCAGAATCAGAAGATTTGGGTTGTAAAATTGGTAAAATTCTTTTGATCTCTTCATCTGTAAAAACATCACTTTTGATAGACTCAGATTTGATCTCTACATTTATACGGTTACCCTCTACAGAGTTGATCTCACCATTATGTGCAACAGCACGGAAAGGTTGTGCAAGTCTCCACTCCGGAAGTGTATTTGTCGAGAATCTTTGATGGAATAGCGAAAAAGATATTTTAAAAGTATCATCTTGAAGATCTTTATAAAACTCTTTGATATGTGTAGGCATTACAAGCCCTTTATAAGAAAGAACTTTTGAACTCATTGATGCTATGTAAAAATTTCTGTTTGATTCTAGTTTATGCTCAGTCTCTTTGCGAGAAAGGTATAAAAGAGCGTCAAATCTCTCAGTAGCCATAATAGAGTTTGGAATTATAAATACCTGAGTTATGTTTGGTAAAGATGCAAGTGCTTGTTCACCTAAAGCATTTGTATCAACAGGTACATCTCTTAAAAGAACAATCTTCAAGTCATTATTTGCACAAACTTCTTCAAGCGTATCTAGTTCCTTTTTCTGAGTAGAAAAAACAGATGCTACAGCAAACTGTTTTGGAAGCTCTATAGAGTTTTTCAATGCTTCTTTTCTTAAAAATTCTTCCGGCATAGATAATAGTAGTCCACTTCCATCACCAGTTTTTCCATCAGCAGCAACTGCACCACGGTGCATCATTCGCTCTAATGCTGTAACTGCATCATTCAAAACCTTTCTTGAAGGTTTGTTTTTGATGTTGGCAACAAGTCCAAAACCACAGTTATCTTTAAATGATCTTAATAAATCATGATATTCAACCATTTTTACTCCTAAATTTATAAATTTAACACTGAATTTCCATCATTTTAATCTTCTTTTAAAGAAAATTATCATATTTAGAGAAAAAGTATATTATTATATATGATAAAGCTTTAAAGAAGCATTATATTGTTAAAATTTTTTAAATATTCTTAAAAAACGGGTACAAAAGAAGCAAATATATGCAAGGTTTTATAATTAATCTAAACACAGTTAAAGATGAAGACTTAATAGTCACTATAATATCTAAAAACTCTTTAGATACTCTTTATAGATTTTATGGTGCAAGACATGGTGTAATTAACCTAGGCTTTAAGATTGATTATGAGAAAGAAGGATCTGCAAAATCTTCTATTGAGAGACTTAAAGATGTTATTCATATTGGTTTTAAGTGGATAAATGATTACGAAAAACTTCGTCTTTGGCAAAATTTTTTAGGACTCTTCTACAAGCATTTAAAAGATGCTTATGAGATAGATGATTTTTACTTTGACCTTATAGACAATGCATCTAAAACTTGGGATAAACAAAACCCTAAACGTGTAGCTGTAGAGTCATATGTAAAGCTACTGGAACATGAGGGACGTCTCCACACAGAGATGGAGTGTTTTTTATGTCATCAAGAGATACAAGGCGAAATATCTCTTATTCGTGCTTATCTACCAACACACAAAGAATGCACTCATACGCTTTCAATCTCACAAAATGGTCTTAAGGAACTATATAAAAACAAATCTAGCTTATTCTTAAGTGACAAAGAGGTTGAAAGACTTTGGTATGTACTGCTTGAAGGTCTATAAAAGTGAAGTATATTCTTATATATATTTATATACCTATTACTCTTTTTGCAGATCTAAATTCTACATCACAAGATAAAAATAACTATATAGATCAAACACATAAAACTGTTTCAAAAAAAGTTATAAACGTATCTGAAGAGCTAGACACCCAACTAAGTAAGTTGATAAATACATCTAATAATAAAAAGTCAATAGATGAATTTTACCAAAATAAAAAATTTAACGAAGAAACAGATGAAACATTTATAAATATAAGAACTGATGCATATTTTCAATCAAAAGAAAAAGCACAGTACAATGCACAAATAAGTGCTCAGTTTCCTCTAGTAAAAAGTCAAAAAAACTTAAATATTTTTATAAAAGACTCAAGAGACGAAGAATTAAATGATCTTGTAAATATTCAAGAAATAGATACAGTTACAATAATCGGACTAAATTATTTTGCACCTATTTTTTATAAAATAAAATCAAAGTATACTTTAGCCACTCATGGTGTAGAACCTCTTATACAAGCAAAATATTTTATGAACTTTAATCTAAGCAGCTGGAAGATTGAACCAATACAAACATTTACGTATTCAACACAAGACAGATTTGAAGAAGAGACAAATATATATTTTGACAACAAAATAGACGAAAAATCACTTGGAAGATTTGTTATGCGTAGAAAAACAAAGAATAAAGTAAAAGGCATGGAGTATTCTTTTAGTTTTCAATATTTTTATTCTCCAAAAGAAAATACTTCAATTAGTTTTTCACAGTCTTTTTTAGGAAATACTGCATATGAATATAATTTAAACGATACAACCACCAGTGTCTATAATGGAATATATAACTATACTACATCTTTTATATGGAGAAAAAACATTTATAAAAAATGGTTATTTTCCCAAATCGTACCAACTCTAAGTTTTCATAAAAAGTATGAATATAATCCCAATTATACTTTAGTTGTTTTATTTGACTTTTATTTTGGAAAATTAAAATATTAAAGTATTTTAGGAGAGTCTATTTTTATAATCTTCATATCCAAACTCTTTAACTAACTCTAGTGAGCCATCAAGTTTTTTTAAAACTAGAGATGGGAGTTTTATTCCATTAAAAGTAGTATTTTTAACAAAAGTATAATGGATCTGATCTTCAAATATAACTTTATCACCTACCTTTAAAGGCTCATCAAACGAATAATCACCCATAATATCACCCGCCAAACATGTGTTTCCACCTAAGCGATATGTGTATTTTTTCTTACCAGCTTCAGCTGCACCACGAACCTCTGCACGGTAAGGCATTGCAAGAGTATCTGGCATATGAGCTTCTGCAGATGTATCAAGTATTGCCACATCCATACCATTGTTAAATGTGTCAAGTACACTGCTTACCAAATAGCCAACTTCCCATCCTACAGCTTCACCTGGCTCAAGATATACTTCAACATCGTAACGTTCTTTAAATGTTTTAATGATCTTTATCAGCTTCTCTACATCATAACCTTTTTTAGTTATGTGGTGACCGCCTCCAAAGTTAATATATTTAAGATTTTTAAAGTATTTTGAGAAGTTTGATTCAAAAGATTTAAGTACCTCTTCAAGTGCATCTACATCTTGTTCACATAGTGCATGAAAATTCAATCCGTCTATATATTTTAATATATCTTCATTAAAGTTTTTTAGTGTAGTACCTAAACGACTATATATTCCGCATGGGTTATATATATCTTTTGGAGATGCAGAAACCTCTGGGTTTATTCTTAGTGATAAAGAGACTTTAGGGTTTATAGACTTTACAAGATCAACATACTTAAAAAGCTGATTTGGTGAGTTAAATACTATATGTTCAGATATTTTTGAAATCTTTTTTATATCATCTTCACTATAAGCTGGTGAGTAGGTATGAACTTCAGCTTTTTCATTGTATTTTTTAAACTCTTCATATGCAAGTTTGGCTTCATGTAGACCACTTGCTGTACAACCTTTAAGATACTTTGAGATTAAAGGAAATGTTGAGTGCATTGCAAACCCTTTAAGGGCTAAAATAATTTTTGCACCACTCTCTTTTTGAACACGATCAAGAAGCAAAAGATTTTTTTCTAATAATGCTTCTTCACATAAGTAATATGGGGTTTTCATCTGTTTTTTAGGTTTTGAATGTATGTTTTCTTAATTCTAAGAGCAATATTTATAAAATCTTCTTCATCAAACCCTAGATCTTTAACAAGTCTTGCAGCTCTTAAAACTGATTCTTTAGTTAAAATTTCTTTAGGGTTTACTGCTGTTTTTATAACAGCAAGTGTGTCCGTATAACTTTCAATCTTGTCTGTTGCATATTCTGGTTCATAATCAATAGCCTTTAATATCTCAACGTATAAAGGTTCTAAGTTCCAATGTTCAAACAGAATACCAGATACAAAATATGATGAAGTTTTATATACAGAGTCTTCAAACTCTACAGTATTTTTAGAGCTTAAATATCCCTCTTTAAACTTTTGTGCAAAGTTATTTTTCATAACATCTTTTGCCATCACCAGTTTTCCAGATTCCATAATCAAAGCAAGTGGTGTTAAAAATTGGGCCTGTCTGATATCTATTTTTGAATACCACTGCATAACAAGAGAGCTTTGAAGTTGACATACGTCATTAAAAATTGCAGGCGACACACCAAACATTTCAGTGTTTGCTTTCATACGCTCATTTATAGCGTAATGAAGTACTAACCCCTGGATCATCTCTGTTCCAAAAAGAGTAACTGCCTGAGATACAGATGCAATTTGTTTGGTAAAACCATAAAGGGGTGAATTTATCATCTTAAGAATGTTTGCTGTTAAAACAGCATCTGACTCTATAAGCTTTACAAGCTTAGTAATATTTACCTCACTAGCCCCATTTTCATAAAGCTTTTGAATTAAAATAGCTGCATTTGACAATGGTGGCAATGACTCGATCGTATCTACTAAACTTTGAAAATCCATTTTTAAACCCCTAATTCTTTAATATTCCAAGGAAGTCCTTGTTTATTTAACTCTTCCATAAATATATCGGGATCAAATTCTTCCATATTAAATACACCCTCGCCTCTCCACTTATTTTCAAGCATAAGTTTTGCACCGATCATAGCAGGAACACCCGTAGTATATGAAACAGCTTGTGAGTTTGTTTCAGCAAAACATTTTTCATGATCACTTACTTGATAGATATAGATTTTTTTTCTAACACCATCTTTTAAACCCTCAGCAACAATACCAATGTTTGTTTTACCTTTTGTTCTTGGTCCTAAAGTTGAAGGATCAGGTAGTAAAGTTTTTAAAAACTCTATAGGGACTATTTTTTGTCCTTTATGTTCAACCTCTTTAATCCCAAGCATACCAACATTTTCTAAACACTGCATATGTGTAAGGTAACTTTGTCCAAACGTCATAAAAAACCTTATTCGCTTAAGACCCTTTATATGTTTAACTAAAGACTCCATCTCTTCATGATATAAAAGATAAGAATCTTTTGGACCCACTTCAGGATAATCCCAAACCTGCATAACCTCCATAGGCTTAGTCTCTATCCACTCTCCATTTTCCCAGTAACGACCATTTGCAGAAACTTCACGTAGATTTATCTCAGGATTAAAATTAGTTGCAAACGGATAACCATGATCACCTGCATTACAATCTAAAATATCAATATACTCAATAGTATCAAAATAATGTTTTTGAGCATATGCACAAAAAACATTTGTAACACCCGGATCAAAACCACTTCCTAAAAGACCCATTATACCAGCTTCTTTAAACTTGTGATCTCTTGCCCACTGAAGCTTATACTCAAACTTTGCTTCATCTGGATGTTCATAGTTTGCTGTATCAAGATATGGTGTTTTTGTACTAATACATGCATCCATAATACTTAAATCCTGATAAGGGAGCGCTACATTAATAACAATATCGGCTTCTACTCTATTTATTAAAGAAACTAATTCATCCACATTATCTGCATCTACACTAGCGGTAGCTATATCTGCATCAGGAAGTTCACTTTTTATCTCATCACATCTAGCTTTTGTTCTAGATGCTAATGTTATTTGACCAAAGACATCAGCATTTTGTACACACTTGTGTACCACTACACGACTTACACCGCCAGCACCAATAATCAAAGTTTTATTCATTTAGGTTGTTCTCCATAAGTATTTAAATGTTATATTCTATCATATGTTATATTATAACTTTAACTCTTTTTATCTTTCATGTTTTGAATAAGTACTTGAAGCTCTTTTGCATCTAAGTTATTGCTGTCAATTTTTTGAAATTCTACACTAACAACTCTTCTTTTTAAAAATGAATTATGCTGATTTTGTTTATTTCTTGAGAACAATGAACCAAACATACCATCAATAAAAAAAGTCACAACTATACAATTTTCTGAAGTGTCTATAAGTCTAAAACCACTTTTAAATTCATTTAACTCATTTGTATTTGCTATCCCACCCTCT
>Ga0193953_1000403_pt1 | contig 24155 bp, 17 predicted proteins | sample BB_4_MG_FD_140325 | JGI IMG/M metagenome (GOLD analysis project Ga0193953, IMG submission 140325) | Microbial mat bacterial communities from the Broadkill River, Lewes, Delaware, United States - BB_4_MG | ecosystem: Environmental > Aquatic > Freshwater > River > Microbial mats | place: USA...
AAAAAGAGTTGTTTTTATCACATTCAAAACTAAAACTTTCATATTTTTACTTTTGCTGACAACTCTTTTTTAGAAGCTAGCCCTCATATAGCCATTTGCAATGGATTTCATCGGATTTACCTAATATTATTTTGGTATAATCTTATCAAAGGAGTATGATGAAAAAAAATCTTTTAACTATTATCGTTATTACAATTGTTTTTATCTTCTCTTTTTTAGTTTATCTATTTTTTTATGGTTTCTTTGACAAAGGAGATGTACGCTATCCAAAAGATGCAAACTACAGTGGAATGGCATTTCCCTCTTTTTATAAAGCCTATCACGGCAATCAACTGCAATATATAACCTATCAACAAAAGCTTCAAACAGGCACTATTAGCAAAGAAAATGATAAATATTTGCATGATTTTCTATACTATTTAGAGAGGCATCAAAAGCGATACTCCACAAAAGATATAGAGACCATTGAGAAGTTTTTAAAAGATGGTGTTAAGCTTCATAATCCACTACTGCATACCTCAAATATTGAAGCGATGAAACTTTTTATACAATATTATGGCAAAGAGATTGTCAATGATAAGAAGCCAAAACGACCTATTATAAAACATTATGACAAGCCACTGATACTCAACTTATTACTCAAAAACGGGGCAAAACCTCATTCATCTACACAAGTTTATACAAGAGAGCTTCTTTCTCTCTTAAAAGCTTATATAAATGTAAAAATTGGTCGTTTAACATCGTCAAATATCTATCTTCGCTCAGATCAGAACTTTATTACAAAACAAGCCTATGCCACACTTATTAGAAGTAAACTTACTACTCAAAGCTCTTTTTCACCAAAAGAGATAGAATATTTAAAAAAATTTATTCGCAATAGAAACTATCGCTACTATGACACTTTTTCCATTAGTAAAGATATACGTAGAATTTTAAAACAAAGAGGGGAGATATAGATGTTTTATAAAATATTTTTTTTACTGATTTGTACCCTCGTACCACTTTATGCAATTAGTGATAATACCTATATGACTATAGGCTGGTTGGGGGTTTACTTTTATATATTTGTGCTTGTACCTCTCTTTTTTATTGCTATATTGATCTTTCTCTATAAATTCTCTCAAAAAGCAACACACAAGCAAGCTGTTATTATTACACTGTTACTAAGTTATCTTATTTTTGAAGCAGAGATGCTATGGTTTATTCCCTATACATTCATGACTCTCTTTACACTCTATCAGGCTATTTGGAAAAAGAGTCACTTTTATCTTGTTAATAGTGTTGTGTTGATTATGGTTTTGATTGTTTTTGGAAGACTTAATACGCTTTTTGTATTGATCTCTACTATATTGTTTATTCTTTTTATTGGAGGTATTTGGAAATTTATAGAGAGAACAAATATTTTCTATTTGATAGCAACATTGCCACTACTTTTTTGGTGGTATCTGCTTAGCTATATTATCTATTGGGATTTTTATGGATGGTACTCATGGATCGAAAACTTTTTAACATTTCTAAAATAGATAAAATTTTATGGATGGGGTATATTGCCCTTATTATTGAGATTGTTATCTCCTCTTATATAGGCATAGTTCCCTATCTACTATTAAGTGACTTGGATTTATGCGATACTTTGCTTGTGCTTATGATTTTTATACCATTACTCATAGTGATTTTATGGAGTTTTATCTATCTTTTAAATACAATGATATTGCGACCAAAGTCTATCTCTCCTAACAAAAAAAATGTAGCTCTTTTCTATCTTTTAACAGCATTTATATTTTTGTTTTTGACTTTTATGTTTCAACCTCGTTATATTTTAAAGAGTGACATTAGGCTCAGTATGGAGATTCAAAATATTATGAAGATGCAAAAATCTACCAAACAAATGATTCAAGAAAATAGACCCAAACCACTTATTTATATCAAACAATATACTAGCACACAGAAAAACGGAGATCAATTGCTACCTAGACGAACCTATGATTTTACTTTATATGATGAAAAGACTCTTTTTGTTGCCGATAGCAGACAAGGTTTAGAGTTATGGAGTAGAGAAAACAAAGGTCAAGATATTAAATTAATCAAAAAATTGGATAAATCCTATGTTATTATCTATCGCATTAGATGGATTAATGGCTACCTGTTGGCAATAGCACAAGATAGAGACAACAAGTTCTATCTTGTTAGCTATACATATGATCCAATAACACAAACGATAAAGGAAGTTTCCAAACTCTTATTACGTTCTCTCTATAAAAATTGGCTCATTTCTCAAGATAATCAACATCTACTGTTAAGTTCTAGAGATATTAGTGAAATAGATATTAGTACTTTTACACCTAAACCTCTTTTAGGAGGTTACATAAAGTTTCGCTCTCAGGTAAATGATATAGATTTTAATCAAAAATATTATTACATTTTAACATCAAGAGATGGATTGTATATTTATTATCGTAAAAATAATAATCATCTATTAAAATTTATCAAACACTATCCAAATATCATGGGAAATAGAGTGATCATTGATGATAAATCAAAAATGCTTTATGTTATAAAAATAAGTTCCAAATCCCCAGGAACAACTATTACAAAATATCAAATTAAACACGGTAGTTTAGAAAAAATATTTACCAAACCATTACCAATTAACTTTAGAAGTTTTGGAGTGATTAAACTCATTGGTAAGTATTATAACGATAGACTCTATATATCCAATGCCAATAGCATTTTTATTTATGATAAAGATATGAATCAATTGGCACTTATTGCGGGTAAGGATATACGCAATTTTAAATTTAACGATAATGAGTTGATCTACATTAGTAATAATCAGATTAAAACGATTTCTTTATCATCAATATTTAAAAGAGACTAAAATGGCACTATTTGACACAAACAAAATCAATAAAACACTCTTTTGGGGGAGTGTTGCGACATTCGTTAGTATTTATATAAGTATGAAAATGGGTATGATACCTTATATTTTTGAACCGCCTCTTCTCTCTATGTTGATAGTGTTAATCTTTTTTATGCCTTATGTATTGGTAGCCTATTGGAGTTATCTCTTTTTATGGGTTATGATTGTTCTTAAGTGGAGAAAAGTTAAATGGGGGCAAAAAATTGTTATCATCCCTTATCTTCTTATTCTTTCAATATTGATTTCTCCTACGGTTAATATGGAGCTTAATTATCTTTTTCGTTACCATTATGACACGCAGTTTTCAAAATACCATGCCCAGTCTATTTCGATTCCTAGACTTGTCCAAGAAAATGTTAAATATAATATTGGACGCTTTATTATTGATTATCAACAAGCTCATGATGAGATGCTCTTTGCTCAAAATAAAGAAGCAGTATTTAAAGCAGAACTAAAAAAGTATATAGCTGCTGAATGTATCTATCGTGGACTTAATAAAAAAGTGGTGGATAAGGGAAATTTGGATGTTATCTATAAAGCTAGAGCTATTAAAAATGATATTATTGTTGCAGGAAATTATACTTTTGAACGCTATAAAGGGTTTTTAAAAAATAGAAATTTATCCTATCACGCATCTGAACTTAAACAACCCAAAAAGATAATAGAGCAGATGACCAATTGGGAATATATTGAACAGCCAAGCATTTGTGATGAGGGGTTGAGTTTAGAACAGATGTATCAAAAGCTCTCACAAGGCAAAGAGAGTATGAATATAGCCACACACTATGATTTTCTCTATAAACAACGCAGTAGTGACTTTACTCAATTTGATAGCAATCTTCTTATTGTTAGTGATCGAAACCGAGGTATTGAGCTTTGGAATAGAGAAGCTAATGCGAGCCATTTTGATTTTAATAAAACACTTGATAGAAATTACCTACCCTTTAAAGTCCAACGCATTAACGATTATATTTTAGTTTTAGCCAGAGAAAGCAACTCCTATCGTAAATGGCACTATCTATTAAGCTACTATTACAATGATATTACTCAACAGATTGAACCTAGAAGTAAGATCAAACTCGATACTGAATATAACGATTGGAGTTTTACTTCTGATAGTAAAAGGGTACTTTTAAAGAGTAATTACCATGGTGTTCTATGGGTCGATATTAGTAATCTAAAAGCTATGAAAAAGCTTGAAAAAACATTTACAGGGCACAGCAAAAACTCCTATTATCTACTCAAAGATATAGCCAACTATAAAAACAACTACTTTCTAACCACCAGTAGAGCAGGCATTCATCACTATAAAGAGAACAATACAACATTGAAGTTTATCAAAAGTTATACGGATACTCCTCTAAGCAGTGCTGTTCTTATCAATTCAAGCAAACAAGAACTCTATATTATTCACCCTAGTTGCAAACCAACGGGCTCTTTGATTACAAAATATCAAATACAACCCAAGCATTTAGAAAAAATCTTTACCAAAGAGCTTTCAATTGACTTTCAAGGCTTTGGCACGGTTGATGCACCCTTTCCACAAAACAGCAAGTTTTATAAGGATAGATTATATATAGCCAATGCCAACACAATCTATATCATGGATCAAGATATTAATCTGCTCCATCAAATCAATGGAAACAAAATAGTGGATTTTACTGTAGATGATAAACATATCATCTACATTGATAAGCACAAGATTAAGCAATTAAGCCTTACCAAATATAGATCAAATTGGGAAAGGCAACGATAATTAAAATCGCTACAATTTGCAGTATGATAAAGGGAATCACTCCTTTATAGATATTTTGTGTCGTTACCAATTTTTTGGCTGATCCTTTGAGATAGAATAGCGTAAAGCCAAAAGGAGGGGTGAGGAACGAGGCTTGAAGGTTTAAGGCAATTAAAATAGCAAACCATATAGGATCAATCCCAAAAGAGTTGGCAATGGGCAGTAAAATAGGTACAACTACAAATGCGATCTCAATAAAATCAATAAAGAACCCAAGCAAAAAGATAATCAACATCGCTACGGCGATAAAGAGGGCTTTTGAGCCCAAATCTTGGGCAAAAAACTCTAGGGCTAAATCCCCACCACCAAGCTCATTAAATACGAGTGAAAAGATCGTTGCACCAATCAAGATCATAAAGATCATCGCAGTGAGCTTGACGGTCTCCATCGAGGCGTATTTAAAAGTTGCAAAGTTTAGATCTTGTTTGATAAAAGCAATGAGCATTGCCCCCATCACTCCAATGGCAGCCGATTCTGTGGGTGTTGCAACTCCACTGAAGATAGAACCAAGAACGACTATCATTAAAAAGAGTGGAGGTAGGATAGATTGAAACACCTCCTCTATTGAAATATCACTCTCATCCTCTATTGCAGGGGCTACTTCGGGTTTGAGCCATGCATAGATTAGGATATAAGCGACATAGAGCCCAATAAGTATCATCGAGGGGATAATCGCCGCACGAAAGAGATCCCCCACACTTAGGTGCATCTGATCGCCTAAGATAATAAGTACCACTGAGGGTGGGATAATCTGCCCTAGCGTTCCACTTGCTGCAATCGAGCCACTTGCCAAAGAGGGAGAGTATTTGTGTTTGATCATCAAGGGTAAGGCAATAAGGCTCATCATCACCACCGATGCTCCTACAATCCCTGTACTAGCACCCAACATCGCTCCTACAAAGACCACACCAATGGCTAATCCTCCACGCACTCTTCCAAAGAGTTTGGCAACAGCGAGCAGCAGATCCTCTGCCATCTTGGTCTTTTGCAAAATAAGTCCCATTAAGATAAAGAGCGGTACGGCCATGAGTGTGACATTTTGCATAATCCCAAAGACACGGTAGGAGAGCATATCAAAGATGCCTAGTCCTATATCATCGGTCAGAGCCGCAAAGAGCATCCCCACCCCTGCAAAGACAAAGGCTACTTCAAAACCAGCAAGTAGCATCGCAAGAGCGAGGATAAACATAATGGCTACAGGCTCAACCAAATACTCCATATCAATCATTGCTAATCCTGCAATAGAGGCTACAAGCATAAGGTTTTTGAGTAGCAAGAGTTTGGAGGTGATTTGGGTGTAGGATTTTAGGATTTGATTAAAGGCTTCGATAATGACAAAAACAAAAGCAATAAATACAAAAGATTTGATGATAAATCTATGCGTAAGTCCCCCAGGATCACTTGATATCTCATTTTGATGAAAGCTCTGAACTGCCATATCCCATCCACCCAGCGCAATCAAAATTGATGAAGGGATGACAAGTAGCAACATGGAGAGGAGTTTGATCGTTGCCTTGGTATTCTCATTGTAACGATCAAAGAGGATATCGACCCGCACATGGGCATCGCTTTTAAGGGCGTAGCCAATACCCAATAAAAAGAGTATATCAAAAATATGCCACTCTAGCTCTTGCAACGCAATGGAACCAGCGTTAAAGAGATACCGCATAATGGTATCGTAAAAGACCAAAAGAGCTAAAGCTACTACCAAAAAGGCGGCAAAACGACCAATATTATCTGCAATGCTATCTAAAAAACGGGTGATTTTTTCCATTATACTCTATCCAAATTTTTAGAGATATTGTATCAAAATATTACCCTTAAGTAACTTTTTGAGCTTAATAATAGATAATATTAAGATAAATTTTGTCTTATATACAATGTTGGTTATAATGGTAATAAATGAATTATAAAGGAGTTGATGTGGCAAAAAAAGAGCTAATATTAGGCGGTGGATGTTTTTGGTGTTTAGAGGCAGTCTATGAGATGTTTGAAGGGGTAGAGGATGTGGTCAGTGGATATGCCAATGGATCGATGCCAAACCCTGACTATCGTTCGGTCTGTTCGGGTACTACAGGTCATGCCGAGGTGGTTAAGATTGTTTATGATGATAGCATTATCTCTACACGAGAGTTATTGGAAGTATTTTTTGAGATTCATGACCCTACGACTCTCAATCAACAAGGGGCTGATGTGGGTACGCAGTATCGCTCGACCATTTTGTTTGAAGATAGTGAAGTAGAAGAGCTTGCTTATAGCATCATAGATGAACTGCAAGAGCGTTTTGATGATGAGATTGTTACGGTTGTAGAGGAGTTGGATCACTTTTATGAAGCAGAAGAGTATCATCAAGACTACTACAGACACAATCCAATGCAAGGCTACTGTATGGCTGTTATCTCTCCAAAGGTTGCTAAGGCGAGTGAAAAGTATAAGGAGAAAATTAATATCTAAGGAGAGTATAATTATTAAATATAATATTTAAGTATAATCTTCAATAAAAAAAGCTAAAATTTATGAATTTAGAGGGGGAGGAGGAAATGATAATATGAAAGATGTAAAACCACTGTTCAATTGGGCAAAACAGCATGGTGATGCCAATATTTACGATAGAATCTTAATGAAAGTTATGCCACAACTCGTAGAGCATGACTATAAATTGACTAGCCAAAGCATTGAGAGGAGTGAATCCATTGAGATACCTCAGGCACTTTACGATTTGATTGTCAAAAAAACCCAAGAGTTAATAGGAAAAAGTTATGTTTAATATACATGACTATCCCTTTGATGAAAAACACAATTATCTTGAGATTGGTGGTGAAGCGATGATATTTCACTGTCATCACTACATCACCAATCTTCAAAGAACTATATTGGATGCAGACTACCTCCAAAGCAGTCGATTTCTTATAGGTAGTGCTGCTGACTCACTCTATTATCAGCTTACAAATCTCTGCAAAGGATTGGATATTGAAGCCTCCAAAGAGATGGCACAAGATATTTATAAGTGTTTTGGTTACGGTTTGATAGATTTAAGCTCTATGGATGAAGATGGTGGTACGCTTAGAACTACTAAATCTTTTTTTTCAAAGACATGGGAGATGAAGTTTGGTCAAAGCAAAAAACCTGTAGACTACTATACAAGCGGTTTTTTAGCTGCAGCCTACGCCGTAATCTATCAAAAAGAGCTCAAAGATATATATGCAATTCAAACTACCTGCATGGCATGCGGTGATGAGTGTAATACCCATGTTATCAAGTTGGGTGAACGAAATTTTGATATCTATCCGCCGAAAAAACCTACCCAGTTTAAAGAGATACCTAAGCTTAAAATAGATTGGGAGCATGAAGAGAAGATTACCAGTACTTTTCTAGGTGCACATGCAACTATGGTTGGTAATGAGATTGGTCTTATTCCTGCCTTTGGTGTCTATTTGGTGCGTAACCAAAGCGATTATGTCAATCGATTGCAGTTTGAGTTTGTCAATCAGATGACACAAGTGGCAGGAGAGTACGGTGTAACCCTTGCAGGTGAATTGCTACTTGAGGCGGGTCATGCTTGTGGTTTTTTTACCTATGAAGGGATTATGACATCACCTGAGTGGGAAGTTGCAGTCAAACCCTATCTCAAAACCAAAGAGGATTGGATCAAAGCTTTAGCATCCTTGGTTAATACTATGGGATGGGGATACCATACCGCTATCGAGCTATCCCAGAACAAAGCAATCTTTAGAAACTACAACGATTTTGAAGATTTGAGTTATATGCGTATGTATGGCAACTCTGAGTATCCCGTGCATTGGGCAAACAGTGGCGGCTTTACGGGACTGATGCAGTTGGTATACAACACAGACTTAGTGCATGGTGAAAAGATAGAGAGTGAAGAGGGTTTTAGAGCCATGAGACGTTCAAAAGTTGGTTATAAAACAAAAATGACAAAAGGTATAAGTTGCGGAGATGACTTTTTAGAAGTTGAAGTTTACTTATAGAAGATAGAAGAGACTCTAAGGTATAAAGAGATGGTAAATTTTTTACAAAAACTACAACCTATATTAACGATTGCCGACCGCTATGACGATACACAAACACAAAAAAGAACACACAGTTTCTTAATCTACATGGGACTTCTTATGAGTATGGGAGGTTTTATGTGGGGAACACTCTGTCTTGCCTATGATCTACACTTAGCCGCAGCAGTTCCCTATACCTATATTTTGATTACGATACTCAATTTTCTCTATCTGCATAAGAGCAAAAACTTTATCGTTTCTCAAAACATACAAATAGCTATATCGTTACTGCTCCCATTTTTTTTCCAGCTTTTTTTAGGTGGATACGTTTCAAGTGGTGGAAATATTCTTTGGTCGGCACTGGGAGTCTTTGGGAGTTTTACCCTACGTCGTAAGTATATGACAATTGTTTGGTTTTTGTTGTTTATCGTATTGGTAATCATCAGTGCTTTGATAGAACCTTATGCCAAAACATTTGATATAGGGTTGTCTGAAAATTTTATCGTTTTGTTTTTTGCCATCAATTTTATATTTGTTATGGCTATTATATTTAGTCTCTATTACTATTTTGTCTACTCCGAAGAGAAAGCAAGAAAGCAACTTGAACGTAGTCTGGAACAATTGGATATTTCTCAAAAGCAACTTTTAGTGGGTAGAGGGCTTGATGGAAATATGCAACTGGACGAACTCTATGAAATTGCTTTAAACTTTACAACGCAGCAGCTGGGTTTTGAGAAGGTATTGGTTTTTGAACATGATGACTCTAATGGATGGTTTAAAGTCACCTATTCCAAAGGTTATGAAACACCCCAAGAGAAGATGAAAATCAAAATTATCACCTTACTGCTTTCAGGTGAAGTGATTGATACACTTCGAACACAAGAAGAACCCATTGTCTATTTTAAAGAAAACCCCGATGTGCGTGTTGAGAAGTTATGCCAATCGCTTGAACTCAAAGAGGCATATTTTGAACTCTTTGGCGGTGATAGCCAAGTGCCACATGGTCTGGTTGTAGTAGGCAATATTGAGAATACCTTACTTCATGATACTCTTGTGCGTCAAGCTATCGGCAACTTTATGGTACAGTTTTCCAATGCCGTCAATAATATTGTCTTCTATCAAGCTTGGCAAAAGGAGAGAGAGCGTCTTGAAGAGAATATCCTCAAACGCACCAAAGAGCTAGAGGAGCAAAAAAGCAGCTTTGAAGCGATCTATAAAACCACCAAAGAGGGGATTGCCATACTTGACCTTGAAACCACCGCTTTTTTAGATGTTAACCCTGCTTATTGTGATATGACAGGCTTTACAAAAGAGGAGCTACTGCGTACTAGCTGCATCAAACTTAGTGTCCCTGAAGATATAGAAAAGAGTAAAAAAGCGATTGAAGAGGTGATTGCCAAAGGTTACATTACCAATTTTATCAAAACGTGCATCATCAAAGATGGTACAAAAATTATAGTAAATATGTCTCTTAGTTTGATGGATGATAAAAAGAGGTTGCTTATCAGTTCCAAAGATATTACCCAGCAACGCCAACTTGAACTTGATTTAATCCACGCCAAAGAGAAAGCCGAGAGTGCAACCAAGGCCAAATCAGATTTTCTTGCCAATATGAGTCATGAGATCCGCACTCCTATGAACGGTATTATTGGAATGAGTCATCTTGCCTTGACAACCTCTCTTACCCCCAAACAAAAAAACTATATCCAAAAAATTGATAACTCTGCCAAATCACTTTTGGGAATTATCAATGATATTTTGGATTTTTCCAAAATTGAAGCAGGTAAGCTCACAATTGATAAGGTTGATTTTGATCTCTTTAGGGTCGTTGATAGTATCGTTGAACTGCTAGAGTTTAGAGTACATGAAAAAAACTTGGAACTCATCGTCAGTTACGATAAGCATCTAGGCAAAAACTTCTACGGCGATAGCTTACGCATTACACAAATCTTGACCAACTTTATGACCAATGCTATCAAATTTACCGAAGAAGGGGAGATAGGACTCTATATTAGCAAAATGGCTCATAACCGAATACGTTTTGAGGTACGTGATACGGGTATAGGGCTCACCCCCAAGCAGCAATCCAAGCTCTTTCAATCCTTTTCCCAAGCCGATAACTCTACCACTCGCAAATATGGCGGTACGGGACTAGGGTTGACCATTGCCAAACAGTTGGCACAGCTTATGAATGGAGATGTTTGGGTAGAGAGCCAATACGGTAAAGGCAGCAGCTTCTTTTGTGAAATTGAGCTCGATGCCAAAAACCACACGCACGATTATAACCTCTTTGATAATCGAAAAATATTAATCGTTGATGATACCCATACATGGCATGAGATTTTAAACAACACACTCGAACGCTTTGCTCTTCAAACGGATTCTGCCTACAGCGGTCATGAGGCTTTAGAAAAAATTATTCATTATAAAAATGGTTACGATTTGATATTAATGGATTGGCAGATGCCTGGGCTTGATGGTATTGAGACAGCTAAAAAAATTGATGCGTTTTTCCATAGCTCTAAACTCGAAAAAACACCCACTATTATCATGGTGACTGCCTACCGACAGGAGTTTATTTTAGAAAATGCCAAAGAGGCAGGTATTGAACTCTTTTTACACAAACCTATTAACCCTTCAATCTTGCACGATACTCTTAGCAATATTTTTTTGGATAGTGTTCAAAGCAACTACTCTCTACAGACACAAACAAGTAAACTAGGCAAAGATATTGGCTTATTGCAGGGCTCTTGCATTTTGCTTGTCGAGGATAACGAGACCAATCAAGAGATTATTTTGGGACTACTTGAAGATAGTGGAATCAACATTGATATAGCCTCCAATGGAAAGATAGCTGTTGAAAAGTATCAAGCCAACCCTGATAAATATGAACTGATTTTAATGGATATTCAAATGCCTGTTATGGATGGCTACGAAGCAACACGGCTTATACGCCAAGAAAATCAAGATATTCCTATCGTTGCCCTAAGTGCCAATGCTATGAGAGAGGATATTGAAAAAAGCCATAAAGTGGGCATGAATGATCATCTTAATAAACCTATTGAGATTGAAAAACTCTATGAGGTACTCTTTAAATATCTTAACCAAAACTCTCAAACGACCCTTTTGTCCTCTTCAACCACCCAAGAGGCTCTAACCATCCCCTCATTTGAACATATTGATAGCCATAAAGGTCTTGCTTATCTAGCAGGCAATACGAAAGTCTATCTTAAATTGCTCAATAATTTTTTGAATGACTATAAAGATTTGGATTTAAAAGCACTTGAAAAAGAGGAGTATAAACGCAAAGTTCACACCATCAAAGGATTAAGCGGCAATATTGGAGCCATCAAACTTCATGAAATTTGTCAAAAACTTGAAGAGAGTGATGGAGAAAAGTATCTTGATGCGTTTGATAAGGAGCTTCAAGCTATTATAAATGAGCTTAACCAAAAACTTGAACACAATACGCTTCAAGAAAATCACACAAAAGAAATTATCAGTGATAAACTCAAAGAAGAGCTTTTAAAGGAGCTTAAAGAGGCTGTAGAACTTATGGAGCCCCAAAAATGCTACGGTATCATTGAGAAAATAGATAAATATGCACTCAAAAGTGAAGATGCAAAGCACTTTGCTCAAATAAAAGAGTATATCAGTAACTATGAGTTTGATGAAGCACTTGAACTTTTTGAATAGTTTGGGTTTTGTAAAATAAAGATGTTGTGTAAAAATATAGAGATACCCATAAAGTAATTACACCACAAACGCCAAAATCGATATTCCTGCCAAGAGTCCTGTACCGATAGTAATATCACGCCATTGTCTTAGTATCACTTTGATAATAAAGTAGCTTAAAAATCCAAAAGCAAGTCCCTTGGTGATAGAAAAAGTAAGAGGCATCATGAGTACAATCAAAAAAGAGGCAATGGCAATGGCAGGGTCATCAAAGTTGATCTTTTTAAGCTCACTAAACATCAATACCCCTACTACTACAAGCACAGGATAGATGGCATTGGCAGGGATTGATTTAAACAGTGGCAAGAAAAAGAGCGTACTCAAAAAAAGCAGAGCCGTAATGACTGCGGTTAGTCCTGTACGTCCTCCCTCTTCGACTCCTGCTGCACTTTCGATATAGCTTGTGGTGGTAGAGACTCCCATCATCGCTCCTAGTACTGTGGCTCCTGCATCGGCTTCGAGCATGCGTTGGAGTGAGTGGCTATCTTTCTCAAAGAGTTTGGCACGGTAGCCAACTCCAGAGAGCGTGCCCAATGAATCAAACATATCCGTTACCAAAAAGGTGACGATTACAGGTATCATTGAGAGGCTCAAAACTGAGATGATATCAAGCTCTAAAAAGATAGGGGTAATGGGTGCAGGAGTGGAGACAATGGCACTAGGCATGGGTGCAAGACCCATCATCCAGCCAATGATAGCCGTGATCAAGATAGCCAGTAGAAAAGCTCCCCGGATCTTTAGACTCCATAGAATAGCCACAATCAATAGACCCAATGCTCCCAATAGCACATTAGGCTTTGTAAGATCGCCAAGCTGTACCAGTGTGGCTTGGCTCTCCACGATAAATCCCATCTCCTTAAAGGCGATAAAGGCGATAAAAGTTCCTATCCCCGCACTAATAGCACGTTTTAGATCACGGGGGATACTCTCAATAATCCAAACACGAAAAGGGGTTAGAGAGAGAATCAAAAAGATAATACCCGAAACAAAAACCACACCCAAGGCACTCTGCCAAGGCATCCCCATACCTAGTACCAAACCAAAGGTAAAGTAGGCATTGATCCCCATTCCCACACTCATCGCCACAGGGGTATTGGACCAAAGCCCACTGAGCAGTGTAGCGATAAAGGTAATAAGTGCTGTAGCGCTAATGAGTGCATCCATAGGCATACCTGCTTGACTCATAATAAAGGCATTGACAGGGACAATATAGACCATAGCCAAAAAGGTGGTAAAACCTGCCCGAACCTCTGTGGCTACGTTTGTGTTGTGTTGTTTGAGTTTAAAAATATCCATTCAAACCACGCTACTGTAGCAGTGAATTTTTGATATTTTTCATATCCATTTGATTGAGATAGGTATCAAGCACCTTTTTATCTTTAAGGTTATCACCCGTTAGCTTGATCATAATCTGCCCTGCAAGCAACAGTGTTACTTCTACCCTAGAGCCTTCATCTTTTTTGACCCCTTTGGCTCCATTGTGTCTAAACATCTGCGTATTTTTATCAGCTTGTGCCAACATAGGGTTATTGATCATCATCGCAACAGCTGCAATCATAGGAGAGTTGGCAATGATTTCAATTTTAATCTCCTCATTACCTTTTTTGTAGGTTGCAGTTGTCATCGATCCACCACCCAACATTGCCATAGCAGCCGAGTTGTCATCACCCTCTTCTTTGCTCCAGCCATCAAGTGGATCAGGAAGCAGTCTTTTATTCTCTTGTGCATCGAGTTTGGCAATAGCAGCCGAAGCATACTTTAGCTCATCCATTGCAACTTTGTAGTTTTTCTCTTTGTAGGCGTTGAGTCCTGCTTCGATTTGATCCGTTACAGCATCTGCACTTAGATTTGTGAGTGCTATTATTGAGATAATTGAGAGTGAGAGTAGTTTTTTCATTTTTTATCCTTCTTAAGTGATTATAGTTTTATATATTCTACTCTATTATCGATAAAAAACAAGCTAAATAGCAAACAAGTCGATGAAGTGTGTTGTATAAAGCTTTTTGACTCTCTTATCTTTCCCCTTTATCACTTTTGAGTGCCTTACGGATTGAAGCGATGATTGCTTTGACAAAGTGTTCACGTTTTTCATTAAAGGGCAGGGGACGGCACGCCTCCATGATGCCATATCCCAATCGTGCGAGTAGTATACCATTGGTAATGCCCTCTCCTGTGGAGTATGAAATTTTACTTACAAGCGTGGTACTTGCTGCCTCATGTGTGAGTTCGATAGCAAGTTGGCTTACCCCTGCAAAGGCGATATTAAAAAGCCCTTTTTTAAGTAGTATCATTGTGGTCAAAGTATTAGGTCTATATCCATAGAGCGTGGCAATCTCACGGGTGAGTCGCACACTTCGCCATGCAATAAGAGCCATATCAAGCAGGGGCAAAGGGGAGATAGCTGTAGAGAGTGCAGCTTGTATGGAGGCGTTTTGGATTGCCTTTTGGGCTTTGGTATCGATAGGTGAGAGGAGCTGTTTATCAAGGCTTGTATAGATTTGTGGATAGAGTTGCGAACGTGTAAGCTCTTGGCTTATCTGCTTGGCTTTTGCTTCTACCTTTGGGTCTTTGTGTGCTTGATAGCTTTTGAGCAGTTTGTGTGTGAGGGGAATAATATCACTGTTGGGGCTTTGGCTTTGAGTTTTAAACGCCTCTTGGATCTTGGCTACGTTTTTGATGCGTCGGTATTGAACGATATTGTTAAGAGCATTGAGAAGCAAAACCAAAAGCAATATAATGACCCCTGTAAGATAGAGATACTCAGCACTATTTGCATCACTGATTATCACTCTAAGCGACTCAACAGCATGAGCCAATAGAGCAAAAATAATAAAGATCATAAAAGCAGCTACAATACCCCAAAAACCAGAAAAGAAGTGTACTATTCCTGCCAAGAGTCCTCGTTTGGGTTCACTTTCCATCACCTCTTCATGAGAAACAAAGGTAGCATCGAGCTCCTCTTTGGCTTCGACCTTAAAGGGTTTGATGCTCTCTTTTTGGATACTTGGCTCCTCTTGTGGTTCAACAGTCCGTTTAAAGGGTTTCATAGTTGTTCTCCTATCATCATCTCAATAACTCTATCCATATAGATATGCTCTAAGGCTTCGATCTTCTTGTAAGATTTTTTAGGTGGCAAAAACTCCTCGTAGGCGTAATCTTCAGTGTGCCACTCACTGGGTTTGGGAAAGGATGATGGCATCTCACCTGGGTAGATTTCGACAACATTGCCCTCTTTGGCATCAATGCCTCGTAAACACGAAATACTTTTGCCCTCATGTCTGCATTTGATGTTTTGCGTGGAGTTAAGCGAAGCGATGATTTGCGTTTGGGTCTTGATGTGTCCAATGTCCATCTCACGGCGAATATCGGCGACCATCTCATTGAGCAGCGCTAAGTAGTTGTTATGCTGGGATGAAGCGACCAGGTCGGCTTTGGTAGCAACGAAGGTGACACTATTGATGGAGGGCTTAAACCATTGGGCAATAAAGTTTTTGTTGCGGTGGTCGTAGAGTGAGAGCATATTGGCTAACCCCTCTTTCATATCGTTGTAACGTGTCGAGCCATATTGCAAAGCTTGGATAATATCAATCAAGACAATTTGCTTATCAAAGCCCCTAAAGTGTTCAAGTTGAATCTTTTTGACAATCTCTTTGAGGTAGGTTTCATAACGCTCTTTAAAAGCTTGATGCAACGCCGAAGAGGATTTAGGAATAGGAGCAAAGAACAGCATGGGATCACCTGCAAGATCGGAGGGCATCAAAAAACGTCCAGGGGTGATGTTGGAGTAGTGCTTGGCTTTAAGCTCACGAATGGTCTCGCTATACTCTTGATGCAGCTCTTTTTCTAAGTTCTGAGATGAACTGTTGTCGAGTTTTTCAATTTTGGATAGATACTCTTTGACACTGCCTTCATCAATATTTTCCATCCATGCAATCACTTCAGACGACCACTGCTCATAGCTTTTGTTTAGCAAAGCAATATCGAGTATCCACTCCCCTGGGTAGTCGATGATCTCAACACGAAATTTGGAGTTGCGAAGCAGTGAAAACTGAGCTTTGGATTCAAACTCTAGTAGCGTAGAGGTGATGGAGCTAGTTCCCTTGGGCCACTTGGCATCCTCTTTAATGTGCGCGGTGTAGGTGTAGTAGTCAAAGCGTTGCATATTTGCACGAGGGGGTTCAAGGGTGACTTTAAAGGGTCTATGTTTGCTTGTAAAAGAGGTGATTTTATTTTGATGCAGCAGTTGATCAATCAATGAAGTAATAAAGACAGTTTTCCCCGAACGGCTCAGCCCCGTAATGGCAATTTTAGTTGTCTTGATTGGGCTAGCCACATCGCTAACGAAATCAACGACCTCTTCGATGGTATCACTAATGGCATTTAATGGTTTGCGTAGCATCTACTCCCTTTTTGTACAATTGTTCGTTCGTGCTGAGCTTGTCGAAGCACATTAAGTTCGTGCCCCTTCGACTCTTTGACAAGCTCAGGGTGAACGGTATTAGGATTATATTACTCCTCCCCTGTATAGTTAAACTCTTCTAATCCATCCAAAAAATCAAAGAGCATTTTATCAGAGCAGGGGCGGTAGTTTTTGTGTCCCTCTTTTCTAAAAAAGGCATTGATCTGGCTAGGGCTAATCTCAATATCTACAAGAGCAAAGATCATCACCATCTCATGGGATTTAAGATTAAGAGCCACACGGAGCTTTTTAAGAATCAAGTTATTGCTAAGGGCTTGCTCCTCTTCATTGGCTTTATCAAGCTTGCCTCGTTTTTTGCTCACCAAACCATCCAAGAAGATACCCAGATCCTCATAAGAAGCCTCTTTGAACTTTTTGGAGTGCTCATCTTGAAGCAAGGCTCTAATCTCATCTTTGCTTTTAGGAAACTCTTCTAGCTCATAGATATGGACAATATCGTTGACGTTAAAGTAGAGTGCTTTGGCAATGCGTTGAAGTATTTTATTGGTTCGCAAACTCTCTCCTAATCAAGTTCTAATACCGAGTAGACATCGGTAGGGAAGCTCTCTTTGGCTTTGAGGAAGCTAAGCTCTAGGATAAAACAGCTCTCCACACACTTAGCTCCTACTTGATTGATGAGTGTAGCGGCGGCTTTGGCAGTGCCTCCTGTAGCAATTAGGTCATCAATGAGCAGTACATTGGATGGTTTACCATGGCACGCCATGCCATCCTCTCCAAAAGCATCAATATGGATCTCTACTTCATCAAATCCATACTCCAAGCTATACTTTTGCGATACGGTAGTGTAGGGGAGTTTGCCCTTTTTGCGTATGGGTACAAAGCCCACACCCAATCGATCAGCCAAGATTGATCCAAAGATAAATCCACGTGCATCAATCCCTGCGATGTAGTCAAGTTCATACGTAGCGTAACGCTTCTCAAGGTGATCCATCAAGACCTTAAAAGCGTTGGGATTGGCTAGTAGTGTAGTAATATCTTTAAAGATAATTCCAGGTTTGGGAAAGTCAGGTATATCACGAATGGCATCGGTGATAATCTTCTTTTCATCAGTAGTTAGCATCTATCTCTTCCTTTTTTGGTGCTTATTATAGCAAAATAATCCAACTGTTTGGGTATATTAAAATCCCAAAACTTTATCGGTCAAATCAGACTTTAATTTCTCTACAGGGTTTTTCTTTTTCTGTTTACCTACAACTTTATCAGCTATTTTATTGCCCACAATCTTATTTCCTGTACGTTTGACAATCACTTTTCTTACTTTCTCTTTGCCTTTTTCTACTACCTTCTCTTTGCCTTTTTTTACGACTTGTTTTGTTGCAATATTGGTGAGTGTATCTCCAAAGAGCAGTGAGCCTCCAAGTGCTATCACAAATAATATTTTTTTCATCTTTTGCCTTTTTTTTAAATTTACAACTGTTGTTTTGGTTTCTAATACAACAACCATCACGTTGAATTTTGTCTATTATATAGCACTATCTTTAATGGTGGATTAAAAGTGAAAGATAAAAGTTTTAAACTCTTATCTCACCTCTATCAATTCACTCTGCTTTGCATAGTCATTGATCCTGCTATCATACATCGCTTCGATGGTGACGGCAGGGAGTTGGCACTCTCCTTTGGTGGTGACCATAAGCGGAGTATAGATGGTGGCTTCATTGCGGTTGACTCCTAGCTTCTTGCTCTTTTTGGCTTTTGGGAGGTTGGCAAAGTAGAGGACTCTATCATCACGAATATCGCTGTTGTTGATGCTGATATTGCTGTTTTTAAACGGAGTGTTGCTACTTTTATTGAGTCGCATATTATCGATATCAAGGCAGGCAGGTATACGGTGGTTGATGATCATATTGGCGTAATTATTCGTATTGGTGATGGTGAGTTTGGAGTAGATCATCTCACCTTGTTTAAGATTACTAATATCGACAAGCTTACCATCTCTATCGATAAAGTCACGCTTGATATTGACCTCTTTGATAGGGTAGAGGGCATTTTTGATCGCTTTGGGTAGATGTTTGTAGACCTCTACTGAGTAGTTGGCAACACCGCTAAAGGGTTCGATAGCAATCGTGTTTTGTGTTAGCTTCTCAAACTCTTTGATAGTAGGTTTTTTATAGACCTTGGCTTGGTTATTGACTACCACATTAACATCCATCTTCTTTGAGCCTTTGCCATCAATATAGGCATCAATGGCTTGGAGTGCCAATGCCTTCTCATGAGTAGAGTAGAGTTGGTTGAGTCGTCGTTGCAGGGTATCAAAGTCTATTTTAGATTTGCTAAAGTATCGGGAGTTGAGATAGAGTACTAGTGCCATATCACGGCTCATGGTGGTATATCCTCCATAGACTTGCGAGAAGTTTTGCTCTTTGAAATCTCTTAGGCGTATCTTTTGGACTTTACTGTAGATCTTATTGGCAATATCGGGCATATTAAGGTGTTGATAGATGATGCTCATATAGTACCATGAGATGTAGTAGTCTTTGTAGATCTCATTATCATAGAGCATATTGGCAGTGCTAAGATCTAGTTGATCATGGATGGCGAGCAGATAGGCCCCATAGAGTCGGTTGCGGTTAAGGTGTGTGGTATTGCTTGATTTGACAATCGACTTAAGCCCTTTGTAGATTTTTTCAATGACTGAGTTATCGATAGGGTATCCTGCCTTATGCAGTCGAAGCAGTGTTTCAGAGGCGTAAATAGAGGCGTAGTAGTCGATGTAGTTGCCACCACCCCAATAGCTAAAGAGTCCTGTGTAGTTTTGCATACTCACAAGGCGTTTGATCCCTTTGGCGATAAATTTTTCGCTGTTGCGAATGAGGCGATCATCGCTAAGGTAGGCTTTGGCAAAGTACATGGCGTTGATTTTGGAGCTTGTCTGCTCGGCACAGCCATAGGGGTAGTTGATAAGATAGTTAATATCGTTTCGCATCATTCCCAAGGGGTTGTCGGATAGATAGACAAACCCTTTGCCAAAGCGGTAGGCATCGGGAATGTTGAGCGTAATGGGCGTGGTGGTTGAGCCCTTGAAGGCTTTGGTAGAGAGGGCATAGGGGCTAAAGAGACCAAACTCTACATTGTGGATGTAGGTTGCCTTGCCATCATCAGCACTAATCAGCACTTTGGCAACTCCCTCATCTTGTGCCAAGAGCTTAGCCGTGATGACCTTGGAGCTTTTGGCAGGGATGATAAGGTGCGCCTCTTGCATAATCATGCTTAGATTGGGAGTGAGTTGCTTATTGAGTGTGATGTTTTGATCGCTATTCGTGTTGTTAAAGAGTCGAATGGGAAGCTCTACCCTATCGCCTGTAAGCATAAAGCGTGGGTAGGAGGGTTTGATGATAATATCGTCTCGTACGGTAAACTCTTGGGAGGCTACCCCTACGCCATCTTTGGTAGTAGCAACCACCACTACCCTTGCTCTACCGTTAAATTGAGGAATAGCGATCTTGTAACTGCTCTGTTTATCGTGAGTGGTGATTAGCTTGGACCAGAGCATAAAGGGCTTGACCCGTTCTACTTTGGGTGGTAGGTGCTTTTTGCGTTTAAGCTCTGCTCCCCCATCACTACCAAAGGCGAGTAGATTGCCTGTGGTCAAAAAGCTCATCACCTTCTCATACAAATCAAAATAGGCGATGCGTTTAAGGGCAGGGTCATTGAAAAATTTAAAAATCTCAGGCACTTTTTGCGAGACCATATTTAGAATCCCCACATCCACCACACTCACAAGTAGCGTCGCCTCTCTATCGGTAGTGATATGGAGACGGTTGGAGCTATGGGATCTACTAAGCTTACTCATCGCCATCTCTACTTTGATCTTATGGGCATTGCGGTTGGATTTAACAAACTTATAGCTCGATGCTCGATAAGGGATGATCTTGGAGCTTGTATCGCTCTTGCGTACTACGGTGGTATGCAGATAAGCCCCTCGACCTAGATACTCATTGATGGGTACTTCGACCTTGGCTACCCCTTTGGATATGGGCATAGCACTGTGCCACAAGACCCCCTCTTTTTCAAGTGTTGCAACCATATACCCCTCCAAAATAGGAGACTTGATTGTCGCACTTAGGGTGTCGCCTTGGCTATACTCTCTATCTTCAAACTCAACTTGAATGCTTTTGAGATCTTTTTTGGGTGAGAGTGAGGCGTAGTTCCATCCCCATACATCAAGATACTGTGTGGCACTGTGTCTGCCAATAGGGTCAAGTACTTCGATAATATACTCTCCGTAGCTGTGCATATGCTTTTTAAACGTGGCATTAGAAGCGATGATGTGCGACTCAATAAGCTCAATCTCTTTGTCCCATTTGTAGTTGCCATCAACGTAGCGATAGTGCCATGTGAGCTTTTTGATATTGAGTGTCAAGTTTTGATCAATCGTTTTTGAACTGCTTGGATCGATCAAGAGCGGATGGATCTCAATGCTCTCACCTCGTTCAACTCTAGGGCTAGTGATTGCCACACCTACCATCGCTTTGTAGGGGTAGATGGTGATCTCTTTGTAGCTTAATACGGGTTGGGTATCGTCCATCACTTTTAGCCCAATAAGCCCTTTGAGGATAGAGGGGGCTTTTTGGGTGGGGGTGGTATTGATGAGCCGTGATGTTTTGCCGTTCTTATCAAGTGTGATATTATCTTTTTGATAGATGTAGGTTAGATCATTGCTTGATTCAAGCTCTGCGTTATTGAAGCTGTGGTTGGGGTATTTTTCGTTAGTGTAGAGTTTGTGTGTCGCTTCAAAGCTAAGTGAGCCACTCAAGCCACTAGCAGGCATCCCAAAGAGATAGTCAGATGAGAGTTTGGCATCGATAAACTCTCCTGCATGGTAGCTTTTTTTATCTAGTGTAATGGTGTTTTCAATCTTGGGTGGGATAAACGATTCAACCGCAACAAGCTGTGAACCTATCTTTTTATCTCCCAAATAGACATTGAGACTATAAGTTCCTGTGCTTTGCCCATGCTCAAAGGTGTAGTTAAACTCCACCAAGCCAAGGTCATTGGTATTGTAGACCTTTGAAAAGATACTCTTATAGCTCTCTACGCTGTAGAGTTCTACCTTGATGGGTAGATTGGATGCAGAGACAAAGTTACGATCTTTGAGCATGAGCAGAGCATTGAGCGTGCCTGATGGTCGGATGATCTCACTTTGGGCATAGACAAAGGCTTTATATCGCTCTTCTGCTTGGGTCACATCGCTATAGTCAATGTCGTTATCGCTTGTTTTGAGCAATAAAAAGTTTTGATCACTGCCATATGATACGATAATCATATTGGGCTTTTGATCAAGTAAGCCCTTTTGATCTATCTTGACGATTCCTTTTGCATTACTGATCTCTGAGGCAATAAGGGTGTTGTTTTTGGAGTAGAGCGTTACCGTTGCCCCCTCAATAGGCGTAGCATTGGAGAGTGAAACCAGAGAGACAAAAGCTTGGTCTTGAGCAATATTGGCTGCTATTGCAATATCGGATACAAAAAGCACTTTTGATTGAGACTCATCAATCTTTTTGCCGTTAGCTTGGTTGCGTTCATAGTTGAGGGTGATCTTATAGACACCGCTTTGGAGATCACCCATCAACTCTTGGACTTTGAACTTATGCTCTATTGGCTTGTTTTGGGGATTGTTTAAGAGCAGCTCTTTGGAGAGTATCTGCTTGGTATACTTGGAGACCTCACTACGTTTATGCTCATTGTAGTTGATAAAGTAGCGATAGTTGTCGGTGGTGACCTGCTCGACAATGAGGGTGGCTCTATCAAGATTGACCGAAGTAAAGCCAACCTCACCGATATTGGAGAGATAGGGTTTGTCTTCTCCAAAGCTAATGCTACGCTTCATATCACCTGAGTTGATACGGTAGCTTGTTGTCTCTTTGAGCTCTTGGTAGTGTCGCAGCCCTTTGTTGTAGATGATACCGTAGCTACGATTTGGTTTAATATCCTCGCTTGTGATATCGATAGAGTAGCTAGAGCTGATATTGTTATCACTCCGCTCATCGTAATAGAGATACTCCCACTCCCCAAGCGAATAGTCCACAAGCTCCAAGACCTTGACAAACTTTTTGAGATGGGAACGTTCAATGGTATCATCAAAGTAGAGCCTAATGGCAAATTTACCCCCATCAAGGGCAATGATTTGAGGTTTATCCAATATCTTCATGGCGTTGTAGCTCTTATCAAGCGTGACTACACCCTCTTTGCCATCTTTGGTAATGCGTTTGCTTATATCCTCTTGCAGGGCAATACCATTTAGAGATTTGAGACCCTTTTTGATTTTGAGTTCAAACCTATAGCCAATCGATTCATTGATTTTGAGTACCAAAGTATTTTGCTCTTGAGCGATAATGGAGTAGTTGAGCTTGCTTTTGGATAGGTTGCTTAGCTTATAAATTTCAATGCTTTTAGCTACGCTTTTGCTTGGCACAGGGCTGTTAAACTCTATCCGCAAAGTGTTGCTGTTTTGAAAATATTTATAATCAATTACTTTAAACTCAGGAGTAGTATACTCAAAAGAGCCCTCCTCAAAGAGATATTTGGCATTGGCTTGGCATCGATAGTGCGTAGAGGCTTGCAGAGGCTTTTGGGGCAATAAGATCACCTTGCTGTTGTTAACAACCTTGTAGATGGCATCAATGCTTGGAGTACACTCAAAGAGCCGATTGTGGGTATAGCTGCTCGTTTTGTCGATAAAAGAGTCTTGTTGGCTAATGGTCAGGGGCGATTGAAGCCCATCACCCTTGGCAGAGATATCAAACTCAACCGCCTTATTCTCTATCGCAAAAGCTGGAATGATTAGAACCAAAAGAATCAAAATATATTTTTGCATGCTCACTCTCCCAAAAGTAGTATTAACCACATTTTAGCATTAAAATTATTTATAGTTTATTAAGTAAAATTATAAGATGAGCAGCAAACGTCAAAGCGATATTTTATAATGTTTTGGAGTAGGTGGATGCAATTTACCGACAAAATAACTTAACATCAATAAAATACTATAGCATCCATACCTCTCTTAGATTTAAAGTTAATGACGAAATTTTCTAAATACGGTATAAAAATCAAGTATTAAATCACAATCTATATCTTTAAAAACAAGTTTCTCTTTGGTCTCACTCCACGACAAAATCAAAATCCACCTTTCCAAAGCTGTTTTTGAGTAGATTGAGAAGCTTTCTAAACTCTCTTTTCTTAAGTCTAACATTGACTAAAACATTTTTGAGCCACTCA
>Ga0193953_1000404_pt1 | contig 24097 bp, 26 predicted proteins | sample BB_4_MG_FD_140325 | JGI IMG/M metagenome (GOLD analysis project Ga0193953, IMG submission 140325) | Microbial mat bacterial communities from the Broadkill River, Lewes, Delaware, United States - BB_4_MG | ecosystem: Environmental > Aquatic > Freshwater > River > Microbial mats | place: USA...
ACATTATTAGCTAAAGCCGTTGCAGGTGAAGCTAATGTTCCTTTTTTCTCTTTATCAGGTTCAGATTTTGTTGAAATGTTTGTAGGTGTTGGTGCATCTCGTGTACGTGACTTATTTAAACAAGCTCAACAAAAAGCACCTTCAATTATATTTATTGATGAAATTGATGCTGTTGGTAGATCTAGAGGTAAAAGCAACATAACTGGAGGTAATGATGAAAGAGAAAACACTTTGAACCAGTTATTAACTGAAATGGATGGTTTTGGTACCGATACAAATGTAATTGTAATTGCCGCTACCAATCGTGCTGATGTTTTGGATAAAGCATTGTTACGAGCTGGTAGATTTGACCGTCAAATATTTGTTGATTTACCAAATATTACCGAAAGAGCTGAAATTTTTAAAGTTCATTTAAAACCTTTAAAACTGCATAAAGATGTAGATGTTGAATTTTTATCTCAACAAACACCAGGATTTTCAGGTGCTGACATTGCTAATTTATGTAATGAGGCTGCTTTAATTGCTGCCAGAAATAATAAAAAAGCTGTGCATCATCAAGATTTCCTTGATGCTGTTGATAGAATTGTTGGTGGACTTGAAAAGAAAAACAAAATTATTTCACCTAAAGAAAAGAAAACAATTGCTTTTCATGAGGCTGGTCATGCAACTGCAAGTTGGATGTTAGAACACGCTGCACCATTGGTTAAAGTTACAATTGTTCCTAGAGGACAGTCGTTAGGAGCTGCTTGGTATTTACCTGAAGAGCGCCAAATTGTTCAAGCAGAGCAAATGTTAGATGAAATGTGTGCAACATTAGCAGGTAGAGCTGCTGAAAAATTAATGTTTGATAAAATTTCAACAGGAGCTTTAAATGATCTTGAAAAAATTACAAGACAAGCCAAAGCAATGGTCACAGTATATGGTTTAAACGATAAAATTGGTAATATCACTTACTATGATTCATCCGGTCAATCAGAATACAATTTCACCAAGCCATATAGTGAAGAAACTGCACAAATAATTGATAAAGAAATTTCAGAAATTATTGAAGCTCAATATCAGCGTGCTATTAAGATTTTAGGTGAAAACAAAGACAAACTAATTACTTTAGCTGAATTATTACTAGAGAAAGAAGTTATTTTCAAAAAAGATTTAGAGACCATTTTTGGGAAGAGACCTTTTGATAATGAAGAGCCTAAAACAACTGAAAAGGTAGTTGAAGATAGTCCTGAAAAACCAAGCATTGAAAATTCATCAGAAACTAAGGAGTAAATTCATTACTTTTTTATAATTTTGAGGTTATTCAATACAAATAATGAGTTTTTTCAAAAAGTTATTCAATACCCCTAAAGAAAAGAAAACTAAAGAGTCAAGTGTAAATTTAGAAAATTTATCACTTGACCAAAGTTTTGTGCAAAATTTTTTAGCCAATAAAGGTAAGTTCCTCTACTGCACAACATTAGAAGAAGTCACCTTAAATTTAGCACAAATTGCCGAAGAGAATCAATGGGAAAATTTAATTTGTAACGACCTTGACTTATTAAAACTTGTAAAAGCTATAGGCTTAAATACTATAGAGAAGTTTAGTAATTCTCATCCTATTTTTGTTGGCTGTGAGCATCTAATTGCTGAAAATGGTAGTATTCTGTTTTCCTCAAACCAATTAAAAGAATGTAAAATTTCTGATTTATCAGAAAATTTTATTGTTTATGCCACTACCAGCCAATTAGTAAATACAAATGGCGAAAGTTTAACAGGTATTAAATCACGCTATCAAGGTAATATTCCTAGTAATATTAGTGCCATTAAAAATTACAACCCTAATTCAAATCAAATGGATTTTATGAATTATGGAAATACCAATGCAAAAAACTTATATTTGTTGCTATTTGAAGATTTATAATTTATGACCAACCTTTTAAAACGTGCACTTTCGGGAATTGTATTTGTAAGTGTTTTAATATTTTCAATACTCTACAGTAAAATATCATTTATATTTTTATTTTTTATTTTGATGATTCTTTGTTTATATGAGTTTAAAAAAATGATCAAATTAAAAAGTGTTTTTCCGTATTTAATTGGAATTTTGTTTTTTGTTTTTGGGAATATTTTAAATGTTCAAGACGTTCCTTCTAGATTAATTTTTGAGTACGTTGGTGTAGCACTCTTTTTAACCATATTTATTACATTTGCATCAATACTTTTTGCGAAAAAAGAAGAAGTTATAAGCCATTTAGGAAAAATCTTTCTCTCTATCATTTATATAGTAGTTCCATTTACATTAATTGTTCAAATTCCATTTCTTAACTCATCATTTAATTATGTGAATACAACAATTTTGGGAGTTTTTTTATTGATTTGGACAAATGATACTTTTGCCTTTATTGTTGGTAAAAACCTTGGAAAAAACAAACTATTAGAACGTATTTCCCCTAACAAAACAATTGAAGGCTTTTTAGGAGGAATGGTGTTTACTTTTACACTAAGTTTTCTTTTGGCTAAGCAGTTCACAACACTCTCCTTAACGCAATGGGTTGTTATTGCAGGAATAGTTAGTATATTTGGTGTACTAGGAGATTTAATTGAATCAATGTTTAAAAGGCAAGCAGGTGTAAAAGACAGTAGTAATTTTATTCCTGGCCATGGAGGTTTTTTAGATCGATTTGACAGTGTTATATTTGCTGCTCCTTTTATTTTTATTTATTTACAATTAGTTCAATAATTATGTTTCATAAAGAAGGTTTTAAAATAATTTTAATTTCAACATTCATCTTAGGAGGTGGAATTATCCTAATTGATAATTTTGTAGATATCATTTGGTTAAACAAGGTTTTAGCTACTACTTTATTGATTTTTTACGTAATAGTTTTACAGTTTTTTAGAAATCCTAAAAGACATACTGTTTTAAATGATAATCAAATTATAGCTCCTGTTGACGGAAAAGTTGTAGTTATAGAAGAGGTGTTTGAGAAAGAATATTTTAAAGATAAAAGACTTCAGGTTTCTATTTTTATGTCTCCACTAAATGTTCATGTTACAAGATACCCTATTAGTGGTTTGGTTAAGTTTAGCAAATACCATCCTGGTAAATATTTGGTTGCCTGGCATCCAAAAGCATCTGAAGAAAACGAACGTACTACCATTGTAGTAGAAAATAAAACTATAGGAGAAATCCTTTATCGACAAATTGCGGGCGCATTAGCAAAAAGAATTGTGAACTATGCTAAGCCAAATGAAAACGTAGTGCAAGGTTCTGATGCCGGATTTATTAAATTTGGTTCAAGAGTTGATCTATTTTTACCTTTAGATGCTAAAATAAAAGTTCAGCTTAACGACAAAGTTCGTGGTGGTGAACAAATTATAGCTAGTTTATAATTTATTGCATTTAAATCAATGGGAAAAGATTTAGACAAAGAATTTGATGAGGCTTACATATGCTCGAGCAATACAACAATAAAATTGCCTCCTGATACCATGTTAGCTTTATATGCTTATTATAAACAGGCCACAAAAGGTAATAATTATAAGCAAGGTTCGGGAAATGTTCAATTAAGAAATTCATTTAAATTAAATGCATGGATTCAATTAAGCCACTTAACAGAAGATGAAGCTAAACAAGGTTATATAGACCTTGTAAATAAACATTTAAAATAAACTACTACCTATGAAAAATCTAAGTATATTTAGCCTTTTATTATTTGCTTTAATAATTGGCACAACTTCTTGCAAAGAATCAAAAAAACAACAAAATAACGAAACAACTAAACAGTATTCGGTTGAATCAAAAACGACTACAATTAATTGGACTGCATACAAAACAACTGAAAAAGTTCCTGTAAAAGGTCAATTTACCAAATTGAATATTGAATCGTCTCAAAAAGGTACATCTGCATTTGAAGCTTTAAATAATCTAAAATTTAGCATTCCTGTTTCTAGCATATTTTCAAAGGACACCATTAGAGATGGAAAACTAAAAAAATTCTTCTTTGGAACTATGAAAAACACCTCAAGTTTAACTGGAACAATTTCCATGAACAACGAAACATCTGGTTCTGTTGAATTAACAATGAATGGAATTTCACAAAACTTACCAATAACCTATGTAATTAGTGATCAAATGGTCACTATGGAAGCTGTAATGGATTTGGACAATTGGAAGGCTCAATTGGCAATAGATGCTCTAAATAAAGTTTGTAAAGATTTGCATTCGGGCGAAGATGGTATTCCAAAAACATGGAGTGAAGTTAAAATTGAGATAGCTACATATTTAAAACATGAATAAAAAAAAGCCTGCTTTAAAGCAGGCCTTTTTTATTTTTAATAATCTAATTTCTTTAAAAACTCAAGTTTAATTTTCCAAACTTCAAGTTTTTCTTTATACACTTCAATATTATCCATTACGTTTTTCAGCAGTGGATTATCCGCCGAAGCGTTTGAAATGAAACCAATATTATTTTCTAACTGCTGAATTTCTCTAACAGTTTCATCAATTTTTTTCCTTACAAAAAGTTGTTCTCCATTTATTTTTTTGTAATTCTTTTGCTCCATATATGAATTAATTAAGTTTTCAAACTTAATCATTTCAATAGCTTTTACATCTATTTTGTTAGAGGTTGCAATTTTATCAATAAGCTTATTAAACTTAACTTCAATATGCTTCATTTCATTTGGTACCCTACCTAAGCTTCTCCAATTATTTACATGCTCTTTTAGGGTTTCTAAAGTAATTTTATCATCACCTTCTAAAGAAGCTTTAATTGAGGCATACAATTCTTTCTTTTTATTAAAAACTTCCATCTCTTCCTTATTTCCAGCATCTTGATTAACGTGTAATCTGTCAAAATAATGGTTACAAGCATCTTTAAACTCTTTCCATAGCTTATCAGAATATTTTCTCGGAACATGTCCAATTTTTTTCCAATCGGATTGAATTTTTTTCATTACATCAGTTGCCATATCCCAATCTTCACTGTCTTTTAGTGCGACTGCACGTTCAATAAGTGCTTTTTTCTTATTTAAATTTTCAAGATGATCCTTTTTTACATCTTTAAAAAAGGTGTTTTTCTCTAAATTAAATTTTCTTGTGGCATCTTTAAATTTAGCCCAAATTTCATTGCTTTTAGCCCTTGGCACCTGACCTATCGCAAAAAATTGATTTCTTAAAACTTCAATTTCTTTAATACTTTTTTGCCAGTCTGATCTTGATTTATTTTTTGATACATCAATTGCAGCTATTTTCGAAATTACATCTAATTTTAAATCAACATTCCCTTCGTACTTTGATTTTAGATCTTTAAAATAGTCATGTCTTTTATCGTGTACTCTTTTAGTTGCTGCACTAAATCTACCCCAAACTTCTTCTCTATGATCTCTATCAACTGGTCCAACCTCTTCTTTCCATAATTTATGTAAAACCTGTAGCTCGTTAAATGCAAAATTTACATCTTCTAATTCTGCTAATGCTTCAGCCTTAACAACAAGTTTTAATTTTTCATCATAATTATGTTTAAAATCTAATTCACGTAAATCGTTACTTAAATGTAATAAGTCATAGAATCGTTCTACATGATGATGGTATGTTCTCCACGTATCATTATATTTGGCTCTTGGAATAGGTCCAATTTCTCTCCATCTATCTTGAATACCTTTAAACACCTTATACATTGTCTCCCCGCTAGCATTATCAATTAAATGCTTAAGTTCTTCTATAAGTTCTAATTTAATATTTAAGTTTTCATTTAACTGATTATCTTGCTTGGCATAAAAATCATTCTTTTTAACCTTATAATCATACAACATACCATTATACTTAGATTTTACAGGGTTATTATACTGAAAATCAATGGCATTTCCACCTTCCTCTAAGAATTTTGCTTTTTCTGCTTTAAGTAATTCGCCAAATTTTAAATTAAAAGTATTTTTAATACTATTAACATTGTTATGAATACTTTGAACAGGTTTATCATTAACTAATTTACCTAATTCAACAACCAATTCTTCCAAGCTAAGGCTATCATAATCTATCATTTCAATAGTCTCGTGCTCAATTTTCTCTGAACTTTCAGCTATTTTATCCTCAATTTCATCAATTGCATTATTTGAGTCTAATTCATTTTCTTCATTTGAGATTTGAAAAACCTCATCTTTCTGTTCACTGGAATTTGTTGAAGTTTTAATAGTAGTTTTATCAACTTCAGATGGCGTTTCACCTTCTTCAGGTTTTAAATCAGATACTTTTTTATTCTCTAAATTTTCAGAGTTCTGTTCTGTACTACTTTGTTCTTCTACACTAGGTAATTTCTCGTTTTCGTCTAACATATAAAAATGTTTAAGGTTCGTTTAATTAAATTAATTAATATTCTAAAAATAAACAATTTATAAAAAAAGCTATTTCCTTATAAGATGAGATGTATTATTTAAAGTTGCGTAAATTTAAGTAATTCTTTCTTAGGAATTCCATATTTCCCAAGACTTTTCTGCTTGAAATTCCAACATTTCAAGTCCGTTTTTAATAATTGCCCCTCTTTTTTTTCCTTCTCTTAAAAATTTTGTTTCTAGCGGATTATATATTAAATCGAAAAGTAAATGTTTCTCTGATATGAAATTATAAGGAATATTAGGTGCATTTTCAATATCTGGATGTGTACCAAGAGGTGTACAATTTACTATTATTGTATTTTCAGCAATAATTTGTTCTGTTAACAAAGAATACAGCATGCTATTTTCTCCAACATTTCGCGATACAAAAGTATATTCAACTCCTAATTTTTCAAAGGTAAATGCAATTGCTTTAGAGGCTCCACCAGTTCCTAAAATAAGTGCTTTTTTGTGGTGATTTTTTAGTAATGGCTCAATGGATTTTTGAAACCCATAAACATCGGTATTATAACCAATAAGTAGATTATCATCAGTAATTTTTATCGTATTAACTGCACCAATTTTAAGAGCATCTCCTTTTATTTCATCTAAATATTTGATAACAGATTGTTTATAAGGAATTGTAACATTTAGCCCTTTAAAATCTTCCTCTCTATGATATAAAATAAAAGGAAATTCTTCTATTTCTGGAATATCATAATTTCTAAATTTATAAGAATTTAAACCTAACTGTTTAAATTTTTCTGTAAAATATTTTTGTGAAAAGGAGTAGGAAATATTTTTCCCTACTAAACCAAATTTAAAGCGACTACTCATCTATATATTCTTTACGTTCTGTTCCGTATTTATCTAATAATAAAATAACACCCAAACCAACAAATATAAATACTATTGCCGTCCAGGTTTGTTGTTGTGAAAAATCAGGGAAATATCTTTGAAAATTTTCAATTACTTTATTTCCATGGATATCAATTAATTCCTTTCCATTTTCAATTTTATAAATTTCTTTTTTCCATGGCCATACAATTCCTAATGACCCAGTAATAAATCCAATGATTATTGCTGTAACAATTTGATGCCATCTTTTTAAAACATACCCTAAAATATGAGATGTAAAAATTAATCCAAATGCAGATCCACCTGTAAATGATGACATAATTTTAATATATCTCATGCGTTCTACATTATCTACAAAACTGAAGTCACCCGATAACACTTCAATTAGTGTTTTATAAATCATAGTAACAGAATCAACAAGTAGCAATACATAATTACCCAATAAAATTAAGATAAAAGATCCTGATAATCCTGGTAAGGTCATTCCTGAAACACCAATAATACCACAGGCAAAGACAAACCATAAATTATCATTTTCTTTTGCCGGATTCATAAAACTTATGGCAACACCCAGGGAAATACCAATTAGTATGGATAAAATATTGATTGGCCTCCAATCATTAAAATCTTTAGAAATATAATATATAGAACCTAAAATCATTCCAAAAAATGAGCTCCATACAAATAATTCATAATTACTTATTAAATAATCTAGTACAAGAGAAATACTGAAATAACTAAACATGCTTCCTCCAAAAACCAATAATAGAAAAGTCGCATTTACATAATTATAAAAGCTTTTAAACCGACCATTAATTAATAGTAAAAAAGCCTTGTAATTGATTTTTCTAAATGAATAAATCATCTCCTCATAAAAACCTAATACAAAGGATACCGTACCACCAGAAACTCCTGGAACTTTATTTGCAGCTCCCATGGATAACCCTTTTATAAAAAGGAAAAACTTATCTAATATGGAACGATCTCTTGCCATGTTTTAAACTTTGTCTGCTTTACTGGCTATTTTTTCTAATAAAATAATAACAGCAAAACCAACCAAAGATAAACCTATAGCCATACTTAATTGAGCATCTCCTTCAAATGATAATGGAGAAATACTTTGCTGATTAAAAGGAACTTTTACTCCATGAGAATTCATTCTCCAGGTAAGCGTTTCTTTCCATGGCCAAATTTTATTTAATGACCCCAAAATGAAACCAGTTAAAACTGCTAAAGTGTAATCTTTATAATTATTAAATAACCATTTTAACACTTTTGAAAAAGACAATAATCCTACTATTGCTCCTGCCGCTAAAATTGCTATTATTTTAAAATTTCTATCATGTATTGCTTCTAAAACTGGTTTATAAGCTCCTAACAAAACTAAAATAAAAGCACCTGAAATACCCGGTAAAATCATAGCACAAATTGCCACAGCTCCAGCCAAAAACAAAAACATAGGTGATAAACCTTCAGAAATTAAAGGTTCTAAGGTTGTGATATAATATGCTGTTCCCGCTCCAATTATTAAGCAAAAAACAGCAATAGTATTCCATTTATGAATTTGCTTTCCAACATATAAAATACTTGCTAAAACTAAACCGAAAAAGAATGCCCATACCATAATGGGTTTATTCTCCAGAAGCCAGGAAATAATTTTAGCTAAAGAAACAATACTTACAAATATCCCAATTACTAAAGCCAATAAAAAATTTCCATTTATTGCTTTCCAGGCAGCTTTAATGCCATCGGATTTTAGTAGTTTCAAATTTTTAATATTTACTGAACTAATAGAGGTTAATAATTCCTCATAAATACCAGAAATAAAAGCTATTGTACCACCTGACACTCCCGGAACAACATCTGCCGCTCCCATTGCCATACCTTTAAGTGAAATTATTAAATATTGAATGAAATTTCTTTGTTGCATTTGTCTCAAAAATTAGTCAGACAAATGTAACATTTTTATTATGAAGTTTTTCTGAAACCCTTTATAATATCCTGAACTTCCTGCTTCTTAAATACCTCAGGAAATAAATCTTTTAAAATGAACTGATATTCAAAATCTATACCTAATGCTTTTATTAAATGCTCTGTTCCTTTTTTGGTATTATTGAATTTAAAACACAAGGCACTTAATCGATATTCAATTTCAGCAAAATCTTTAAAATAGGCTTTGGACTTTAGTAAATTCTTTAAAGCATCTTCATAATCTCCTAAAAAACAAAGTGTGTCACTCAACCCCAACCAATTAGTAAGATCATTATCCTTCAATAAAATACATTGTTCAAAAGCACTTACGGCTTCTTCAAACAAATCTAAATTCAGATTTATATCCGCATAAATTTTCCAGTAATTGGAATTTAGCTCATCAATTTCAATTGCTTTATTAATAAAAAATAACGCTTTACTAAACTTCTTTTCTTTTACATATAAGTTTGTGACTGCCATCCATGCCTTATCTAAAAGAGGATCTTCATGAACAGCTTTTTTATAATATTGAATAGCTAATGTTGATTTATTTAATTTTTCATAGCATTCACCTATTCTTAAGAAAACAAAAGCAGTTGCATCATCTAATTCTAATGTAATTTTGTAATTATCAATGGCTTCTTCATATCTTTTTAACTCTTCTAAAGTTTTAGATTTTTCAATATAACCACCTACAAAGAATTCATCAATCAAAACAGCATAGTCAAATGCTCGTAAAGCCTCTTCAAACTTTTTTACAATAAAATATTGACGTCCTAATTGATGCCAGGCAACCTCATTATAAGGATCTTTATCAATATAAGAATTCAAATATTCAATAGCTTCGTCATGCTTACTTTCCATGTCGAAACAATAAATCACGTTATACAATGAAGAATAATCTTCAAAATCAACTTTCAAACATTTTGCAAAACTCAATCGTGCTTCATCAAAATTGTCTAAAAACAAATATTCCATACCAATCATAGATAATACATCTGCAGGATCATCTGTATAACTTAAGGCTATTTTTAAAAGATTTATTGCCTCTAAATGTTCATCATTTTTAGAACAAATATTAGCCTGCTGAACATAAACCTCATCATTTGTTGGCTCTATTGCTTGTAATTCTTTTAATAATATTGACGCTTTTTCAATTTCACCATCAAATATTAATAACTCTGCTTTAAACAATTTAAGCAAAACAGATTTTGGATGTTGTGACAACCCAAGCTTCACTGCTTTTTTTGCTAAAGAATTTTTCCCAGAATCTAAATAATAATGTATAATCTCCTCAAATTCAACTGAATCAAAGAAATATACGCTATCTGTTTTTAGCATAGATTCAAATTTTGATAATGGAATATTATTTTCTTTAGGAGTTAAAGACATATGAAAAAGATGGGTTATTTCTACAGGAATAAAAGTACAAGAACTTTTTATACCTTTTTAAATTATCTTCTAATGTTTTTAACAAATTAATTAACAAAATGCTTTATATTTGTATTCCAAACAATGTTTGGTATTACTATGAGTAAAAAAACACTACTTAACTCAAAAGAAATTCACATAATATTACATCGACTGGCTTGCCAGCTTATTGAAAATCACGATGACTTTAAAAACACGGTTTTAATTGGTATTCAACCAAGAGGTGTGTATTTAGCTGAACGCTTAGTGAATATTTTGCAAAATGATTATGGAATTTCCAATGTAAAATTAGGCCATCTTGATATCACTTTTTACAGAGATGATTTTAGAAGACGTGGAGCACCAATTGAAGCTAATAAAACAAACATAGATTTTATTGTAGAAGATAAAAATGTAGTTTTTATTGACGATGTTCTTTTCTCTGGAAGAAGTATACGTGCTGCGCTAACAGCAATTCAATCATTTGGAAGACCTTCAGATATTGAACTTTTAGTACTAATTGACAGAAGATTTAGTCGTCATTTACCAATTCAGCCTGACTATAAAGGAAGGCAAGTTGACGTTATTAATGAAGAAAAGGTAATTGTCAATTGGAAAGAAAAAGATAGTAAGGATGCAGTTTATATTATAAATAATTAGTTACATGAGTCAGTTAAGCGTACAACACCTTTTAGGAATAAAACATTTAATTAAAGCTGATATTGATTTAATTTTTGAAACAGCTGACCACTTCAAAGAAGTGATTAACCGACCAATTAAAAAAGTTCCATCATTAAGAGATATTACCATTGCCAATTTATTTTTTGAAAACAGTACTCGTACTAAACTTTCATTTGAATTAGCTGAAAAAAGATTATCTGCCGATGTAATTAATTTTTCTGCAAGTCAATCATCTGTTAAAAAAGGGGAAACTTTAATTGATACAACAAACAATATTCTTTCAATGAAAGTGGATATTGTTGTTATGAGACATCCAAATGTTGGAGCTTGTGATTTTTTATCAAAACATGTTGATGCAAAAATTGTAAATGCAGGTGATGGAACGCATGAACATCCAACACAAGCACTTCTAGACTCCTACTCTATTCGTGAAAAATTAGGAGATGTGGCAGGTAAAAAGGTTGTAATAGTAGGAGATATTTTACATTCACGAGTCGCACTTTCAAATATCTATGCATTAAAATTACAAGGTGCTGAAGTTAAGGTTTGTGGACCAAAAACCTTAATTCCAAAATATATTGAAAGTTTAGGAGTAGGTATAGAATATGATATACAAAAGGCATTAGCTTGGTGCGATGTTGCCAATGTTTTACGAGTTCAAAATGAACGAATGGATATGAGTTATTTTCCTTCAACAAGAGAGTACGCTCAATTATTTGGAATCAATAAAAAATTACTAAATTCTCTTGATAAAAAAATTGTAATTATGCATCCAGGTCCTATTAACAGAGGAGTTGAAATTACAAGCGATGTTGCAGATGCTGATCAATCAATCATCTTAAATCAAGTTGAGAATGGAGTTGCCATCCGAATGGCAGTTATTTATTTATTGGCGCAACAAATACAACAATAAAGAATTATGATTACTACTAAAACCGAAAAATATACACTGATAAAACCAACTAGCAAATTGGTTTCAGATTTTTTAACTACCTTTAACAATAGGTATTCAGAATTTACTGGTAATCACCTAATTATAGACCTTTCTGAAAAATTTAACATTCAAATTGAAGAATTAATGTTATTTTTGGAAATAAGTACCCAACACAGAAACAATGGCACAAGTTTTGTTGTTATTGTTCAAGGAATTGATATTGACGATGTACCAGATGAAATAAATGTTGTCCCAACATTAACAGAAGCGATTGACATTCTTGAAATGGACGCTATAGAAAGAGATTTAGGATTTTAAAACAAATTTTGCTTATTGATGAAAAAACTACTTTTAATAACTTTTTTATTGTTTTTCACTTTTTCATATGCTCAAAAAGCTGGAAAGGACAGTGTTGTTATTAATAAAACCCAACCTCAATCCACAATCACCTCAGTTTCAGCATACCCGAACCCTTTTAACGTTAAAACAAATATTAAATTTAAATCTACAAAGATTCAACGTATAGAGTTTACAGTGAAAAACTTATTAGGAAAAACCGTTTATCTTGAACCTATTAATGCAAAAATAGGTTATAATACTATTCCTTTTAATAGATATAATTTAATTAAAGGAATGTACATTTACACCTTGCAAACTAAGCACGAAATTATTTCAAAAAGGCTTGTTATTCGATGAGTTTAAAACTCACTATTTTAGGTTGTCATTCTGCTACACCAAGAGTAAACGCTCATCCTACTGCACAGTATTTGGAAATTAAGAATCATAATTTTTTAATTGATTGTGGTGAAGGAACACAAGTTCAATTACGTAAATACAAAATTAAATTCACAAAAATAAAACACATATTTATCTCTCATTTACATGGAGATCATATTTATGGTTTAGTTGGTTTAATATCTACCTTCCGATTATTAAATCGTGAAAGTGAATTGAACATTTATGCTCCAAAAGGTTTAAAGGAAATAATTACTCTTCAGCTAAGATTAACTAATTCATGGACTCAGTTTCCGTTATTATTTCATGAACTCACTTCGAAAAAAAGTGAACTAATTTTTGAAGACTCAAAAGTAGAAGTTCATACGATACCTTTAGATCATAGAATTTATACAAACGGATTTTTATTTAAAGAAAAATTAGGGGAGCGAAAATTAAATTTGAGTTCAATTATCAATGAACCAGAAATTGAAAGATGTTATTATCAAAATTTAAAAAACGGGAAGGATTTCATTTTAAATAATGGTACAATCTTAAAAAATGAACTCCTAACTCTAGATCCGCCAAAACCATTGAGTTATGCCTTCTGTAGTGATACTGGGTACTACCCCGAAATTGTTCCCATTATTAAAGAAGTGTCATGTTTATACCATGAAACCACATTCTTAAATGATAGAAAAGAGTTGGCACAGACCACAAAGCACTCTACGGCTCAACAGGCAGCAAAAATAGCTAAACTTGCTAAGGTTAAACAACTAATTATCGGTCATTACAGCGGTAGGTATAAAAATATTCAGCTTTTTAAAAATGAAGCTGATACCGTTTTTGAAAATACGCTTTTAGCAGAAGTAGGTAAGGTTTTTGAAATAATATAAGCATAGATAGTCAAAATTTGCATTAATTTATCTCTAACTAACTTTACATCAAAATTAGTATAACTATCAGTACATCTACATTTAACAACAATTCAGTTTAATAATTTAAATAAGTAATTATTTTTTCATGATCTTTATAAGACATTCTTAAATAATAATTTATGAAAATTTTAATAATTGGAGGAACAGGCAAAACAGGTAGAGAATTAATTCAACAAGGCTTACACGAAGGTCATGAAATTACGGCTCTTGTAAGGAATCCTCTCAAATTAAAAATAAATCACCCTAAATTATTTATTGTAAAAGGAGATGTTCTCGCTCCAGAAAGCTTAATTCCAGTCGTAAAAAATCAGAACGTTATAATTTCAGCTTTAGGCCATAAAAGATTCTTTATAAAAACTTCTATACTTTCAAGAGGAACAAAAAACATAATTGCTTCGATGGAAAAAAATCAAATTAAAAGATTTATTTGTATTACTTCTTTAGGTATAAATGACAGCAAATATAAACTTGGTTTGTATTACACCTTATTTACAATTCCTATAATTTTGTTTTTTTACTTTAGAGATAAATCCATACAAGAAAAATTAATACTTAGTAGTAATTTAGATTGGACAATTATAAGGCCAGGTCAACTTACAAATGGTAAAAAACGAGAGATCTATAACCACGGTTTAAATATTGGACATTATATTTTAACTAAAATGATTTCAAGAGCTGATGTAGCTCACTTTATACTTAATCTGGTTGAGAGCAAACAATACCATAAAAAGGCAGTAGGGATAACTTATTAAACTTGATTATTTTAAGCATCTTTCACAAACCCAATAGCGGCAATTTATACGCCATTTACCTTTGTTTTAATATATGAAGTCTATCTGTAATTTATTATCTACCAAAATCTATAACTACTTATATAGGAAAACAATATGAAATCATAACATTGATTATAGTTAGAGGAGTTTTTGGATTTATCTAACATAGAATTATCTTCAAATTGGTTTCAAATAAAAGATGACCTACAATACACCTATGATATAATAGCTACAATAGTATTGTTTTACTTGATTTATATCTTCTACAAATTGAGAGATGAGGTGAAGAAATATAGAAATAAACCTTCAAAAGTAATTAAGAGATTTATTAAAATGAAAAGAGTTATTGCAATGTTTTTAGTTGCCTTTTTCATCATATTAGCATTTTATCATTCAGTATCTTGGGTAAATGAAACCTATTTTTCAATTCATCAATTGACTGATTTTAGAAGGGATATCAACAAAATATTTTTCGATGAATTTTTCACCATTCTTATCCTTACTGATGTATTTTTACTTTTACTTAGTTTCGTTCATTCTGACAAATTCAATAAAGTAGTTCGAAATTCTGGTATTATAATTTCAACTATTTTATTGAGACTTTCATTTGTTGTTGACAGATTATTAAGAACAATATTAATAGTTGTAGCAGTACTTTTTGGAGTGATAATTCTAACTATTCACAATAAATATGAAAAACTATACCTCACAAAATATAGGTGAATTGTAAATTAAACTATCTTATATTTGCCGAACAGCAATTTATATGAATCATACATTATTATCATCGCCTCTACAAGGGTTTACAGACTTCCGTTTTAGAAATGCATTTAACTCTATTTTTGGTGGTATTGACACCTTTTATTCACCTTATATTAGATTAAACGGTAAGCGAATTATTAAACCTGCTTACCAACGAGATATTCTTCCAGAAAACAATATAGGTTTAGAAGTAATTCCGCAGATAATAACAAATGATGCCGATGAATTTTTATTTGTTTCAAAATATGTTCAAGAACTTGGATATAAGGAATTAAATTGGAATTTAGGCTGTCCTTATCCAATGGTTACTAAATGTGGTATGGGTTCTGGACTTATAAATGATTCTCAAAAAATTAATACTATTTTAAACAAAGTTCATAATGAATCAGATATTACTGTTTCCATGAAAATGAGATTGGGATATGAAAACAGTGAAGAAATTCTTGAAGTATTACCAATATTAGACAATTATCCGTTAAAAAATATTGCTATTCACGCTAGAATTGGAAAACAATTATACAAAGGTGGTGTTAATTTAAAGGCGTTTCATGAATGCATAAATAATACCAAACATAAATTGTATTACAATGGAGACATTACTTCTGTTGAAAAATTTCATGAAATGCAAAATCTTTTTCCTACTATTGATCATTGGATGATTGGACGCGGATTAATTGCTGATCCTTTTTTACCAAGCATGATCAAAAATAATTTAACAACATATCCTGAAAACAAGTTAGAATTATTTAAAGAATTGCATGATACACTTTATCAAGGATATGGAGAATCATTGTCAGGTGCATCACATTTACTTTTAAAAATGTATCATTTATGGGAATACTTTTCTATTCTTTTTACAGATTCTCGAAAAGCTTTAAAGAAAATTAAAAAAGCAAAAAGCATTAGAGCTTATGATTTGGCAGTACAGGAAATTTTAAAAGCTGAACGTCAAAACCGAAAGTAAAATTTATCTCTGTTACTAAATTTACTTTTTCAGAAAAACTTTAAATTCCTCTATAGTTTTAGGCATTTCTTCATTTTTAAAGTTGAAATTCAAACTTTGCATTAAATCAATTATTATGGGCTGATTTAAATTGGCTTTATCAAGCAGTTCCTTTTCTTTAAAAATATCCTGAGGGTTTCCATAAGCTAAAATTTTTCCTTTGTTCATTATAACAACATAGTCTGCCCATGAATAAGCATGATTCACATCATGAGTTGAAATTAAAATAGATTTACCTAGCTTATTCAATTCAACCAGATAATTAAATATTTTTTTTGAATATACAGGATCTAAATTTGAGCTAGGTTCATCGCATACAATTAATTCTGGTTCCATAGCCAAAATAGAAGCCAAACAAACCCGTTTCTTTTGCCCTGTACTAAGTTGATGTGGTGCTTTATTTATAATCTCTTGTAAAGAAAAATCTTCAATGGCTTTTTCCACCTTTTCTCTAACAATAGTCTCTTCTGAAAATTGATTTAAAAGTCCAAATGAAATTTCTTCATAAACCGTAGGTGCAATTAATTGATAATCTGATTCTGGAAACAACAATCCAATATTAGAACGTAATTTTCTTAAAGCCTTTTTTGAATATTTATAGTTTTCATTTTCATAATGTAAAGAACCAGAAGTTGGTTTTAAAATCCCATTTAACAACAACATTAATGTTGATTTTCCAGCGCCATTCCCTCCTAGCAAAGCAATTTTCTTTCCTTTAGGAATTTCTAAATTAATTGATCTTAATGCCTCATCTCCATTAGGATAAGCGAAACTAACATTTTTAATACTTATAAGGTTTTCACTCATCATTTAAATATATAAAACAAAATAAATAGCATAACAAACATCATTATTGACAAAGTTGCTTTAGCTATTGAAAATTCTAATTTTGGCCTTAAAAAAAGATAATTTCCAGTTCCTATTCTTGAAGACACAGCAGTTTCAATTTGTTCTGTTTGATGCAATGATTTTTTAAAAACGGCACTAAACAAATAGGCAAATGAATTTATGGAGTTCTTTTTAACCGAAACATATCCTAATCTGCATTTTTGAGAAATTAACATTGTTTGAGTTGTATGAGTTAAAAGATATATCAATTTGTAAGTTAGTACAAACAACTCTATAAAAAGTTTTGGAATTTTTAACGCAATCATACACTGTGATATTTCAGAAATTGTATGAGTTAACAACCAAAAATAAACAATACTAACCATGGCATAACTTTTAAACAATATGCCAAAAGCTATTGGATATGTATTAATATCAAATCCAATATTAAAATTAAACGCTCCATCCCCTATCAAATTGAATTCAACTTTCAAAAGTAATGTTAAACATCCCAGGAAAATAAATATTCCTGGTATTGATATTAATCTTAAATACTTAAAAATGGAAATTTTTGCTATTACCAAAGTTCCTATAAAAAATAATACAAATACACTAAGATGAAACCATATTGAATTAGAAATTATAGACAATATAAATGCAGGTAAAATATACATAGCTTTTATTGCTAAATGTACTTTAGAAAACCTGTGATTATAATTGTATAAATCTTCTATTTTCATTTATCCATTTTAAATCTAGCATTTCGCTTTAAAAAATAAAAAACGATAATGCTTAATCCTAAAGCCGTTTGCAACGCAAAAAGAACTGTTTCACCCCATTCTCCTGAAGGCTCCCACAAACTCTCTGCCCAAGGAGTATAATTAGGAGCTATTTCATTAATAATTCCAACAGCTTGATCATCTGTACCTTCAAAATTTGATCCAATTTTAGGCAAGACAAATTGAAATAAAACCAACGCTAATGCGAACAGTATTATCCCAGCATTTATGAAGTTTTTTCTTTTCATTTTAAAGCAGGGTTTATTTGTAAAACTTCATTTTTACTGAAGGACAAAATTAATTTAAATACAAAAGCTGTAAACACTCCTTCAATAATTGCCAATGGAATTTGTGTAACCGCAAAAACAGACATAAACTTCATTAAATTATCAATAAAAGTCGTTGAATCAGATTGAAAAGCCAACGCTAATTGTGCCGATGTAGACACATAAATTAACACATCGGAAACAAAGGCTGCTAAAAACACACTAATCCATTGTGACAATTTTAATTTAGAAGCTAATTTATATACCCAAACGGCACTAAATGCCCCTACAACAGCCATAGAAAAAGCATTCGCTCCCAAAGTAGTTAGTCCACCATGAGCTAGCAACAAAGCCTGAAATAACAATACAATTATTCCTGCAACCGACATTGAAGAAGCTCCAAATAAAATAGCCCCTAAAGCAATTCCTGTTAAGTGAGAACTACTACCTGCAACTGATGGAATTTTAAATGAGGACAACACAAAAACAAATGCACAAACCACAGCAAATAACATTTTTGCCTTTGGAATTAATTCGGTTTGTTTTTCTAATTTTTTAAACCCCGTTATTAAAAAAGGTAAAAAAATAAGGGTCCAAAACCCTGCCCATTCTTTAGGTAAAAAACCTTCTGCTATGTGCATTCCAAAACCATAAAATGGTAATAAAATCATGCATAAAAAAACGCTAATGTTTTTCATCATAAAATAAAAAATTGTGTTTACTCAAATATAAATTTCGCCTTATTCCCGAAAGCATACATTTTTTGGCAGGTCTTCTGGCTCGCCTAACTTTTTTCTTACCTTCCCGTTACAAATCTGCAACAGTGGTGAAGAGTGAAAAAGCTTTTAAAAGGCTTACAGCTGCGGGTACAGCTTCGGTTTTTCACCGAATTCCCATATTAAGGTGTTTTCTAATGAAAACATCCACCAATAGCCCACAAAGATAATCAAATTACTAAGTATAGAAATATCAGAGGATTATTTTTTAATAAATTATTAAATAGAATTTAAAGTCTGTTTTTAATCGATAAAAAATAAATTATATACCTATTTTTGTTCAAATACCTCATCGATTAATTAAACATGAAAATTAGATATAAACGTAGAATATTACGATGGAATTTTATTTTTGGAATATTTTGGTTAATACTAGGAATTATTGCAATTACAAATAGCTCCAATAATTATTTTAATTTCGGCTATTTAATTGCTGCTTTTATTTACTTCACAAAATATGTATTAAAAAGTAAAAATCAATACTTAGAATTTCAAAATGGTGTTATTACTTTGTACCATTTCATTCCAAAAAAACTAGCTATAAGAGATTTGAAAAGTATAAAACAAAAAGGAAAGGACTATTTATTAATATCGGATGATTACCAATTAATAATTGAAACAAGGTTCATTGAAAAAAACTCACTCAAAGATTTTAAAGCAATTCTGAAACATTTGAAATCCGATTTAAATAAATAAACCAGTCTTTATTAGAATAAAGACTGGTTTTAAATATTTCATTAAAAAAAATACTCTTAGTTAATTTTATAAAAACCACTAAGTGCCTGAGTCATAAAAGTATGATCATCTACTCCTCCAGTTTCTCTAATGGAATGCATTGCCCACATTGGGTTTCCAATATCCACTGAACGAATTGCCAATTGACCTGCTGAAACATTTCCTAAGGTTCCTCCTCCTTGCATATCGGATCTGTTCACAAATTTTTGATAAGGGATTTTTCCTTCCTGGCAAATCATTTCAAAAACAGCACTTGAATCACTGTCTGTTGTATATTTCTGATTTCCTTCAATTTTAATAACAGGACCTCCATTAATTACAGGACGTGTTATAGGATCATGTTTTTCAGGATGATTAGGATTTAAAGCATGAGCCATATCAGCACTTACCATAAATGAATGGTATGTAGCACGTTGAAAATCTTCTTCACTCTTATCTTGTACAATTGTAATACGTTTTAAAATATCTTTTAATATTGGTGAACCTGCACCTTGTTTAGAACGACTACCAACTTCTTCATTATCAAATATTGCAAGTACATTAGTTGACTCACAAACAGGCGCCTTAATTATTGCAGACAAACCTGCATGAACCATTGCTAAATCATCTAATTTCCCTGATGAAATAAACTCTTTATTCAACCCAATTATACTTCCTTTTGTAAAATCGTATAAATTTAAATCTACCTCTAAAATATCTTCAACAGGAACATTTATTTCTTTAGCAATTTTAGTAGCTAATAACAATTCTTTATTAAAATCATCATCTATTACAGTTGTAACAGGTAGCATGTCAATTTGCTTATTCAATTCAATACCTTCATTTACTTTTCTGTTAAAATGAATAGGTAAATTTGGAATCACAAGAATTGGTTCCTTTATATTTACCAAATAAGTTGATGGTTTTAATGGATTTCCACTTCTAACACTAACTCTTCCGGCAAGAGATAATGGCCTGTCTAACCAAGTATTTAAAATTGGACTACCGTAAGTTTCTGTATTAAATTTAATGTATTTATCATCTACAGACATTTCAGGAGATGGTTTAATTTTAAAGGTTGGAGCATCTGAATGCGCCGCTACAATTTTAAAACCATTTTCTTCAATATCACCATTACCTACAATAAAAGCAAAAAGTGATGTATTATTTTGACAAACAAAATGTTTTCCTCCCTTTTTAATATTCCACTTATCGGTTAATTTTAATTCAGAAAATCCATCATTTTGTAATAATTCTTTCGCATTACTGATTACATGATAAGGACTTGGGCTGTCATAAATAAAATCAATTAAATTTTGTGCGTGTTGTTGATTTGAACTCATATATAATACTATTAATTATTCTAAATTATTGAAGAACAAATATAATAATTTATAAAGGGTCGAAGAATGATTCCGTTATAATTGAATTAATATTTAAATTTTTAAAATAGATTGATTTTAAAGCGCTCATTTATTACATTTACTACTGCTATGAAAAACATCTTAATAAAATACTCATTCGAAGTTATTTTTCTAATATTTTTCTTCATTCATAAAAATGAAATTAGCACCCAAGAATATTTGATGAGTTAATTTCCATTCCAAAAAAATAAATAAAAAAACAACAAAATAATTAAATGAATCAAGAACTTAATTACTCAAACGCTAATCAAACCGAAATAAATAAAAACAATTTACTTACAAAAATATGGACAACTCCTACAGATACGTTTATCTATATTTTTAAAAACTGTCCACAAAAATATTTAATGATACTATTTGCATTGGGTGGAATTGCAAAAGGTCTTGAACGTTTATCTTCAAGAACTACTGAGAATGAATTAATTCCATTTATTCAGATCGTAATTTCGGCATTTTTCGGAGCACTTTTAGGATGGGTCTCTTATTATTTTTATGCTTGGATTTTAAATATTACGGGTGAATGGCTTAATGGTAAAGCACAACCCAAACAATTTAGAACGGTAATTGCCTGGTCATTAATTCCATCCATTTGCACCATAATTATTCTTATACCTGAATTAATTGTTTTCAAAAGTAATTTGTTTGAAAATCAACAATTACTAAATGAGTCTTTAAATGGTTTCTTAATAATATTTTTTTTAATTGTGAAAATAACCTTAACCATTTGGACCTTTGTAATTTTAGTTAAAGGAACTTCCTTAATTCAAGGGTTTAGCAATACAAAGTCAATATTAAATATATTTTTACCAATACTCATTATTGTTTTACCTATACTTCTATTTTTGTTTTTGTTCAACCTAATTAGTTAATCAGCAACCTTTAAATTTATGGTTTTATTATGTAATGTACTATCTCATTGTAAATAGTTTTGAAGATATCTTTATTAACTGTAATTTTAACCTATCCTAGTTTTATAGAATAGGTATTAAAAATGGTAAATATATTAGAAAATCAACGGGAATTCTTCAACACAAATAAGTCCAAAGAAGTAAATTTTAGAATACAACAATTAAAAAAATTAAAAAATATTTTAAAGGACAATGAGGAGTTACTTTATAAAGCTATTTATAATGATTTTGGTAAGTCTGAATTTGAAACTTACATTTCAGAATTAGCTTTAATTTATCATGAAATAAATAATTTTATTAAAAAGGTAAACGGCTGGAGTAAAAAAAAGAAGGTTTCAACAAATTTGGCAAATTTTCCGGCTAAAAGTTATATAATTCCAGAGCCTTTAGGAAATACTTTAATAATTGGAGCCTGGAATTATCCATACCAATTATCGCTTGTTCCTGCAATCTCCTCGTTAGCAGCAGGTAATACCGTTATTTTAAAACCTAGTGAACTTCCCAATGAAACTTCAAAGGTAATGGCTAAAATTATCAATGAAAATTTCCCAAGTGAGTATTTCCATGTAGTAGAAGGTGGAGTAAAAGAAACTACCCAATTATTAGAGTTTAAATTTGATAAAATATTTTTTACTGGCAGCACTAATGTTGGTAAAATAATTTACCAAGCCGCTGCAAAAAACTTAACTCCAGTAACCTTAGAACTTGGAGGTAAGAGTCCAACATTTGTTTTTAAAGATTGTGATATTAAAATGACCGCAAAAAGAATTGTTTGGGCAAAATTTTTGAATGCAGGACAAACTTGTGTAGCACCTGATTATGTTTTAGTTGAAAAAAACATTGAAAATCAATTTCTTGAAACTATTAAAAAAGAGATTGAAAAATATCATGACTCAAAATTTAAAAATAAAGACAATTATCTTAAAATAATAAATGCCCAAAATTTTGAGAGATTATGCAAACTAATAGATGCTGATAAAGTTTATTGCGGAGGCCAAACCAATATAGAAAATCGATCTATTAACCCGACAGTATTATATAATATCTCTTTTGAAGATGAAATAATGCATGATGAAATTTTTGGACCTATTCTTCCTGTTTTAACTTTTTCAAATCTAGATGAAGTAATTTTTAAAGTTAAAGAAAGATCTAAGCCGTTATCCTGCTATATTTATTCAAAAGATCAAAAAAAAATCAATAAGTTATTAAACGAAATATCGTTTGGTGGTGGTGCTATTAACGATTCATTAATGCAACTTTCAAACAGCAAGTTACCTTTTGGAGGTGTTGGATGTAGCGGAATTGGAAATTATCATGGAGAGGCTGGTTTTAGGCAATTTACGCATTATAAAAGCATTTTACACAAACCTTTTTGGTTTGAATCCAACCTTAAATACCCGCCTTATACAAAAGCTAAAATGAAAATTTTAAAATTTCTTTTAGAGTAAATTAAAAAAAACACAACTATATTCTTAAAATAATGATTAAAATAAAATTAATACCTCTATGTTTTATCTTGTTCGCAGGAATTATCAATGGGCAATCATCCTCATTTGACCAACTAAAGTTTTTATCTGGTAAATGGACTGGAAATGGCGAAGGTTTTGGAAATAACAAATCAGTAATAAATTCAAGTTTCGAATTTATTATGGGTGGTACATATCTTGAGATAAAAAACGAATCCCAGTTTGAATCAACCAAAAACAACCCAAAAGGAGAACATCATATAGATAAAGGCTTTATAAGTTTTGATACCAGTAGAAAAGTTTTAGTTTTTAGACAATTTAATATTGAAGGCTACATTAATCAATATGTACTAAACACTCAAAAATCAAATGATTCAACCTTAGTTTTTGAAACAGAAACTATTGAAAATTTTATTCCTGGAGGAAAAGCTAGGTGGACTATTAAGAAAATTTCAGAAGATCAAATAGAAACCATATTTGATGTTTTCTTTCCAAATAAAGGATATTCTTGCTTTGGAACAAACTATTTAAAAAA
>Ga0193953_1000406_pt1 | contig 24044 bp, 18 predicted proteins | sample BB_4_MG_FD_140325 | JGI IMG/M metagenome (GOLD analysis project Ga0193953, IMG submission 140325) | Microbial mat bacterial communities from the Broadkill River, Lewes, Delaware, United States - BB_4_MG | ecosystem: Environmental > Aquatic > Freshwater > River > Microbial mats | place: USA...
CCTTCATCACTGCCTAATAACACCACATTTGCACCACGTTGTGCAAATAAACCGTTGGTAACCACCCCAACAATTTGGTTAATTTCATGTTCTAAGGCAATGGGGTTTGTAATCTGTAAGCCATGTAAATCTAAAATAATATTACCATTATCAGTAATAAAATCTTCTCGCCAAATAGGTTCACCACCAAGGGCGGCTAATTGACGTGATACACTGCAACGTGCCATAGGAATCACTTCAACAGGTAAAGGGAAACTGCCTAAGGTATCCACTAATTTACTGTCATCAGCAATACAAATAAACTGCTCACTAACAGAAGCGACAATTTTTTCACGCGTTAACGCTCCCCCGCCGCCTTTGATCATCGACATATTATTATTTACTTCATCTGCCCCATCAATATAGACAGATAATTTAGTCACTGTATTCAGATCAAAAATGGGGATACCATGCTTTTCTAAACGCTCTGCTGTTGCTTTTGAGCTGGCAACAGCTCCCTCAATGGTGTGTTTAAGGCTTGCCAGTGCATCAATAAAGTAATTTGCTGTACTGCCTGTTCCGACACCAATAATTGTATTTGGGACTATAAAGTCAAGGGCAGCTTCCGCCACCTGTTTTTTTTTCTCTTCAGCATTCATAGTCGTCTCCTTACGTGTATTTTTAGCATTATTAACACGTTATCTAGATAGGGTATGTATAGCGATTTAAACCAGTGATTACTCTGATAAACTGGCTAAAATTTCTTGTTTTAATTTTTTTAATTCAGTGTGACTTGGGAACATAGCTAAACCTTCATTAATATAGGCTAAGCTTTGTTGTAATTGTTTTTTGCGGAAGGCATACCGTGCTTTACTGGTAAATTTTTTCTTAATCTTACTTAAAATACCGGGGGCTTTAGCATGATTAGGTTTTGCCTGAATCAGCTTTTTATAAGTACTATAGGCACTGGATAATTGCCCTTTAGAGATTTCTCTATTTGCTTTGCTCACTAATGCACTTTGTGGATCACGAGAAGCTTTGCGAATACTGCTTTTTAGGTTTTTTAATTTGCGATGATTAGGAACAAGTTTTAATCCTGTATTAACAAAGGATAAACTGCTGCGATAACTTTGTGCTTTATATTTATCATAAGCAAATTTGTAATACTTATCGGCTAGATTTTGTATGTTTGCTTTTGCACGACGGTTATCTTTATCTATATTTAGAATAATCTTATAGGTTTCATAAGCATTATTACCACGAGGTGTTGTGTAATGACGTTTTTTAAGCTGTTTATTCGCAATGTCATTAAGCCCTGTAATAATTTTCTTTAATGCATTTTTAGTCGTACGACTGTTTGGTGCAAACTTAACAAGATGTTGGTAGGTGGCTCTTGCATTATTTTTAACAGGAAATGAAATATAACCGCGCTTTAATTGCTTTTCAATAATACGATTTAATTCTTGCAATACCATATCATGGTGCGCAGGTAGACCTTTATGCTCAGGATTTAATGCTTTGGCTTTTTCATAAAAAAAGACCGCATTATCTCTAGGGGGCGCGATAAGTTTACCTAGTTTTATATCATTTTTACTTTCATTGAAAAACCATAACATAATCCCATCAAGTACTTGCTGGGCTTTGGTTGGATCTGATTTAGCTAAGGCTTGGTAGGTTTCATAAGCATTATCACCCTTAGGAATGGTTAAATTTTTACTGGCGATCTGTGCTAAACCTTTTTCTAATAGCGTATCTGCCTCTGTTTTTGTAATAGGTGTACTTTCTGTAGCAGAAGTAGCTGTTTTATCCACTAATGTGGTATCTGTTTTTACAGTAGAAGTAGCAACTTTAGTTGTGGAGGAAGGAGGAGGGGAGACAGGTTCTTTTAGAGTCGGTTTAGCTGTAGCAATAATTGGCTCTTTTTCTTCTACTTTTTCAGCTATGATTACTTTTTGTTCAATAGGCTTAGTTTCTGTAACAACTTTTGCCTTGTCTTCTACTTTTGTTGGTGTGGGTGTGATACCTGTCACTGTTTTAGCAGGTTTTTCCTCAACGGCTTTTACTTCTGCAACAGTCTTTGCTGGTATTGCCTCTGTTGCCACCTCAGCAGTTGGTTTACGCTGTAAAATATCTGCAATATTTGCTGCGGTATCAGCTTGTGTGACAGTATTGTTTTCTACCACAGTGGGCGTACTGTTGTCACTTAAATGATCTTTGCGTAATTGTTCAACATACGGCAAAATTTGAGGGTAAAAGTAAAAACTAGAACCAAGTAATCCAGTGATAATCAATAAAGTACCGATTAACCATGATTTACCGCCACTACTTTCATTTGTTTGGGGGGCATGTGGAGAAAAAACGATACGATCTTTTAAGACGGGATCAGAACCCTGTTTAATTTGCATTGATGAGACTATCCCAGTTTTTCTATAAAACACAGAACAAAAACATGATTCATGTCATATTTTAGCTAACGTAAGATCTGCGCATTGTAGCACGAGCACCACTTTATCGACTACTGTGAATCAGAGCAATACTGATTTGTGCTTTATATTTTATTAAAATCTTGATTTGAATCCACTGAATTCAGCTTACTAACTGACATAAAAAAACCCTTATTATATAAAAAATAATAAGGGTTTTTTAAGTCATTCTATTTAAATAATTATAATTTATCGATATCGATAATAAGCCCTTCACGTGCGATATGACAATCTAAAGATGAACGTTTATCATGAATAAATTTTACTGATTCACGATGTAAGGCTTCAATTTTATTATCATTATAATTTGGGTCAACATGAAATAAATACAGTTGTTTAATATGTGCATCAATGGCAAATTCAACCGTATCTAAATAGCAAGAATGTCCCCAACCCCGTTTTTTCATATAATCTTCAGGGGTATACTGTGCATCATGAATAAAGACATGTGAATCTTCAATTACTTCTAATGCTTTTTCGCGCTCTTCTTTTTGCATCGCTTGAATGAGGCGCAATTCATCAGGATCAAGCTCATCACGTCGATCATCAATAGTTTTATCAATAAAAGATAATTCATTATCAGAAGCATAAACGATACTTTTGCCATGTACCTCTATACGGTAACCAAAGGTACTACCGGGATGATGAACATTAAAGAATTCAATTTTAAAGGGACCGTATTCAAGTGGCTTATTGGGTTCTGGCATCACATATTCAATATCTGCCATCCACGTTTCAATTTCAACGGGAAAATAAGGATCTACCATTTGCCCTGAAATACGTCGCTCAATTTCTTCTTTAGTGTCACCAGGACCAAAAAACTTAAGTTTCCAACCCGGAACGAATGCTGGAACAAAAAAAGGTAATCCTGAGATATGATCCCAATGATAATGGGTTAAGATCACCATTAATTCTTTGATGTCTTGCTGCCCCATCAGATCATTTCCTAAAGGAATAATCCCTGAACCCCCATCACAGACTAATACATACCCATCTGCACGTAGTTCTACACATGATGTATTACCCCCTACACGTAAATGGCTGCCAAATGGGGCAGGGTAAGAGCCACGGACTCCCCAAAAACGTATGTAGTTTAACTTATCAATATCCATATTATGCTGACTCGTGAGGTTTTACATCGGCGTATTTACATACTAAATCACGAATTTCTTTAAATCGTAGTGGTTTAATCACAAAATCTAAAGCACCCAATTGTTTAGCAATGTAACGATCTTGAGCGTAGTCTTTAGAGGTCACCATGATCACACGGGTCTCTTTTTGATGTGATAGAGTCCGTAAACGACGTAGAAAAGTTAACCCGTCCATCCCCGGCATAATAATATCTAAAAACAACAAATCAGGTTGATGTTCTTGCAAATAAGGGAATGCTTCAGCAGGTGACTTAAAACCGACGAAATTCACTGCCAGTGGTTCAACGCTAAACTGATATAGAGATATGGACGTTGCGCTGTCATCTACGACCACAATTGTTGGCACTTTTTCTGTCATGAAGTTAAACCCATTAACCATTTAATCTATGCGCAATTTTTATAGGACAGAGTATTTAAGCTATGTATAAATAAGCTTGATTTATATTTGCCTAAAAATTGACGTGTAGTGTACTCCTAATTAAGTTGCACAGCTATCGCTTTTTTTAATTCAATTTTTTAAAACCAGTTTATTCTACCGCTGATTTTAAAATATACCTTATTTCAAGGCATTTTAGGGAATTTTTTTAATTTAAGATAATTTATTTACAGTGCGAATATCGATTTATTTGGTGTTTAAAATGGCGTTTAAATGTTTTAATAATGTGCTGACTTGCCATTTTCTCTAGTTTAATATGCACTGTATAAGTTTCTTTTTTAAGATAATTGCTTTTTGTTTTAACACCATTTAACCCTCTCGATTTTAACCAGTGTAAAAAATTGGTCACATTTTTTTGGTTTTTGAATCGACCAAGGGAGAGTGCATTTTGATACGTACCCTTAGCAATAATATGGTGTGTTGTAATACCTAAGTTATCCAGTTCATACTCTTTTCTACGTGCTTCAGCACGGTTTTTAAGAGGGGGTAAGTATACCCAAGTTGACACTAACTTGCGAGATGTCTGTGTATTCATTCTCACTATAGTAGGTGGTTTTGCTTTAAACCATGTGGTTACACGCTGTGCCAATGATTTATCCTGATATATACCTGTAGTATAACAAATAAAATGAGGCTGTGGGGGAGATATAGCGTTTGTTTGTGTCTTTTTTGTTAAAACAGGCTTGGTTTGCTCTGCTTTATCTTCTCTCTTTTTCGTATTGATAGCTTGTTTATTTGCTTGGGTAGATAAGGTATTTTTTAGATCAACTGTCTTGGTGGCTGCGGTTGATAAGGTTGCTACACGAGATATTTCTTTCTCTTTTATATTATTATTTGAGGAAAATGGCTCAAAAGAAGGGACATGTGTTGTTTTTTCTGCTAAAGATAAACCACTTACTGTGTTGATTTGAGGAGAAGCCCTGTCCACTTCATTGGCGTGTTGCATTACACTGGAATCAAGCTCAGGTTCCAATGATGCAATAGATTCAGTGGGCTTTAAGCTAAACCCTTCATCAACTAAAAAGTGGGCATCTGTATGTTGATGCAAGCGTTGTGCAAGTTGAGTTGATGTTTTTTTGACTTCCTGTTCTGCAATACGTCCTAATTCTCCTAATGTATAAGCAATGTCAGCAATAGGTTGAGGATCTACGCTTGCTTTATCAGAATCCACTGTAGTGACTGTTGTGGTATTGGCAACAATATCTGTAGTAGGGGTTTCAGGTTCCGCTGTGACCAGTTCAAATTTTGGCTCATTAATAACGCTATCATTTATCTCGTTAAAAACGTCTTCTGTTGCAGTGTCGTCAAATACATCAGCACTAGAATTTTTTTCGCTTAATAAAATAAGCTTAGGAATTTCTTTTGTTTCAGGAACAGGTTGGTAGGCTATTTTCTCAGGGGGTTGCCAAGGTAGCCAAGGTAAAAAATGCTGATACCATGCAAATACAAGGAGATTAAGGAGGATAATAAATAGTGCGACACTTCTCATGATAAATATTGACCAGCCAGTGCAAGTAAACCGTGTAAAACTAATTCAGGCACATGTTCATAGGGACGCTCAAGCAAAGGTAATAATGCTGAAATCCCTCCACCTGTCACAATCAAGGTCGGTTTTCCCCCTTGTTTTTCCGCTTTTCGCATCACGTATTCAATCATTGCAATAACAGGGTAAACAGTCCCTGCTTGAATACAGCCTTGTGTGGTGGTTGCAAGAATGGGGAATGTCTCCTGCTTTTTTGCCTCAACATGTAATGCATGAGCATGTTTTGTTAGAGATTTTTGCATTGTTGTGGTGCTGGGCATAATAATGCCGCCAAGATGTTGATTATGTGTTGATAATACGTCAATGGTGACTGCTGTGCCACAATCGACAACACATAATAAACCGGGGTAACTATCACGTGCACCAATTAATGCCAGCCATCTATCAATCCCTAACTCCTCAGGTTTCTGATATCCATTTTTTATGCCACATTCGGTACGTGTGCTTTTAATAAAGGAGGTATCCATTCCCCAGCAGCTTTGCACCCACTGTGTTAAGGTTTGTGCAACCTGTTGACCTGCCACATTAGAAATATACACCCCTTGCCAAGGAATTTCTAATGAAAACCATGCTTGAGAAAGATCTTCAGATAAGCTGTGTGTTTGATAGCTGAAACTTTGTTGAGGCGTTAATGTATCATCTTTAAATATTGACCATTTAATACGACTATTCCCAACATCAACAAATAAAATCATAAGCGGACACTCACCTCACCACATACATAAGTAGCAATTGTATTTCCTTGCTGTAAACGTAACGCACCGTGTTCATCAATACCTTGTGCAATGCCTGTTATGGTTTTTTCAGTGGTTAATAAGTTCACTTGTTTACCATATAAATAATCAAACTGTGACCACAGTGGTAAAAATGAGTTCAATCCTGATTGCTCAAACTGCTCTAATGCATGAATGCAATGTGTAATAAGCTGGGCACTGAGTTGATTACGAGAAGGGGGGGAAGCACCTAATGCAGTGTGTAAATCAACCCATACATAATCACTAGGAGGTGTATCCATTTCAGGTAATGAGACATTGATACCGATGCCAATAATAACATCACAGCTATTTTTTGTCATACCTGTTGTTTCAATTAATAATCCTGCTAGTTTTTGATTTTTCCACCAAATATCATTTGGCCACTTAATCACCGCTTCATCACAACCGATTTCACGTAACCATGCGGTGATTGCCACCCCAATAGCAAGGCTTAATCCTGTTAACTTATGTACTGAAGAATAATGATATTTTAGTGAGAAGCACAACCCACTGGCGTAAGGAGACAGCCACTGCTTTCCTCGTCGTCCTCGTCCATTTTGCTGATATTCTGTACTGCAAACATGAATCGCTGGAGAGTCTTTATAGTACAATAAATACTGATTTGTTGAATCCAGAGTAGAAAAAATATCAATCTGCCCACATTTTTTCCTTATGGTATCAGGTAAAATGGTTTCAATAGATTCACTATTAAGCAAATCAAGGGGGTGTTGAAGTTGTACAGTTTTTTCTGAGGCATGACGAAATAAGAGACCATATGTCTGTAAGGTATGAATTATTTCTGTGACCTGATTTGCAGACAGTGATAACTCATTTTGTAATGTACTCATGGTATAACACTGACCACTTGCCAGTTTTTGCACTATTGTGTTTAGCATAATAAAAAATGATAGTGTGAATGACAATAATTATAAACAACCGACCTTAGAACGCTAAGGGTATAAAAATGAAAAAACGTTTATTTATTTTAGATACTAATGTCTTAATGCATGACCCGTCTGCACTTTTTCGCTTTCAGGAACATGCAGTGTATTTACCTATGGTTGTTTTGGAGGAGCTGGATGCTGCCAAAAAGGGGATGTCAGAAGTCTCCCGTAATGTACGTCAAGTCAGCCGTTTTTTAGATGATTTGATTCGTGCAGCAGATGGTAAAATTACTGATGGTGTGCCCCTGCCTATGCCTGAACAAGGCAAAGCAGGTCATTTATTTTTTCAAACAGAAGCCCTTAATCACGACATTCTACCGAACAGCTTACCGGGGAACAAACCTGATAACAGTTTGTTAACCACTGCATTAGCTTTACAAAAAGTAGATACAACACGTGAAGTTACCATTGTATCAAAGGATATCAATCTTCGTATTAAAGCCAATGTGCTCGGTATTCATACTGAAGATTATACCAATGATAAAGTGTTAGACGATGTTGATCTCTTATATTGTGGTGCCAGTGCATTACCTGAAAAGTTCTGGGATGAGCATGTTGATAATGTCGAAGCATGGCAAGATAAAGGGCGTACCTTTTATAAAGTATCAGGTGATTGCATTAAAGACTGGTACCCTAATCAAGGTTTGTACAGTACAGAAGGTGATACCTTTGAAGCTATTGTACGCGAATGCCATGCTGATCACGTTATTTTAGAAAAAACCCTTGATTACCATCATTCCAAGCATCAAACATGGGGGATTAATGCACGTAATCGCGAGCAAAATTTTGCCTTAAACATGTTGCTTAATCCTGATGTTGATTTTGTCTCTTTATTAGGACCAGCAGGAACAGGAAAAACCTTACTGGCTTTAGCTGCTGGTTTAGTACAAACCTTAGAACACGGGCTTTACAAAGAAATTATTGTGACACGGGTGACTATTCCAGTAGGGGAAGATATTGGTTTTCTCCCTGGGACAGAAGAGGAAAAAATGACCCCTTGGATGGGTGCGTTGATGGATAATCTAGAGGTATTAAACCCTTTAGATATTGGTGGGGAGTGGGGAAAAGCGGCTACTGCTGATTTATTACATAATCGGATTAAAATCCGCTCTTTAAACTTTATGCGTGGGCGTACTTTTTTAAATCGTTATGTGATTTTAGATGAGGCGCAAAATCTCACCTCTAAACAGATGAAAACCTTGATCACTCGTGCAGGGCCGGGAACTAAAATTGTTTGTTTAGGTAACATTGCCCAAATTGATACCCCTTATTTAACTGAAACCACATCAGGGCTCACCTACGTGGTAGATCATTTTAAAAATTGGGAACACAGCGGACATATTACCTTACAACGTGGTGAACGTTCACGCTTAGCAGATTTTGCCTCTAAGAACTTATAAAATTTAAACTATTAAGTTTAAATTTGTAGCTTGGTGCTGATAAAGGAAGCCTAATATTAACCGCTTTCTATAGCTCTGTTCCCCTCTCATTCCCGCGTGCTCTTTACGCGGGAATGCCACACCCTGTATTATAAACCTATCGATATGCTTTTATTTTATTTCAATAGACGCTTCTTGTAATGGGTAAATAGTCAAGTGTATATAAAAACCAAATTGGGATAATTCACTTAATATCTGATTTGAAATAGGGTGTGTAATCACACGCCCATCATTGCCACTATCATAACCAATATCGAGAATTTTTTTATCACACTGTGCTAATAATTGCTGTGCTTCAGGAGAAAGTTTTTTTAATAAGTCTAAAAAAGCTTGTAATACAGCTTCAGGTAACTCTATAGTGCATGAACATTCAACAATAAGCTGAAACCCATGTTTGTCTGCTTTATTTTCTCCATAATATAACACCATCACCTGATCCCCCCATTCTTGAGCGATTAAATACAAATCATCCTCTGCACATAATTCTAAATCTATATTAATAAAAGAAGGGGATGTAATGGGCATGATTTATTTACCTTCCCTGAAAACCTAGGCTTTTGCGTTATTTTCTTTGCTTAAATTTAGCCTACATTTCTATTAAAGCAAGGGGGTTGCTAAGGTGACAGTCAGCCACAGTTTAAGCCAGCGGGCTTTTTTTTCCGTTGCAGAGAGTTTTTTAGGCGATACGGTCACGGCTTGTTGTAATGTATAAGTTTTATTTAAAAGTGAGGCATTGAACGCCCCTTTTATCCCCTCTTCACAGTCAATGATGACCGCAACAAGTTGATCACAATGAGTACAGCTTAAAAATTGTGCTTGCTGAGAACCGTGTTGATCAATAGTTAACGGCTTGGTGTTATCAATAAATAACTGTCCTTTGGGATCTGATAGATAATTAACACCACGTTGCATACAAAAATCACAATCACACTGTCTTGGCTGATAATTTCCAATGGGGTCAGGTAAAGATAAGCGAATATTGATCGCCCCACAGCTACATGTTCCATGCGCATGATAATCTGTCATCATGATAAGCTCCTAACCTAGAAAGCATAAAAAAGGCGTTATTAATTTAAATTAATAACGCCTTTAAGTAAGAACTAACTGAAAGCCAAGGCTTTACAACTTAGTTCAATAAAAATAAATATTGACGGTCACCGTTTGGATAGACAATCTCATAACGTGTGTCATCCACTGGGTTAAACTCAACTCCACCGCTTTCTGGTAACGCGCCTTGACGGACACCGTAATCAAATACTCCAGTATGTCCTTCGCCATTAATCACAAAGCTGACTGTGCCTGCTACACTGCCCACTGCCTCATCAAAATGCAAGGTGATACTGTCTAACTCACTGTCTTCTTCAGCCAAGGCTAATAAGGCACTGCGATCGGCAGGGGTTGGTAAAATAAACTGCCAACGTTTTTCACCTGCATCAGTGGTGAAAACTAGAATATGACGATTATGGATTTCAGGGAATAAAACAGAAGAATGATGAATTCCTACAGGGATGCTGTCATCAGTCACCGCACCAGAGAAGAAGTGAGCACGCCCAACTTGATAGAAATTAGAAACACCTTGGTAATAAGCACGCATTTGCCCATCAGCATCAATCTCTAGGTTTTCTAACTCTCCTTCACTGTCTAAGCCATCAACAAAACCGTCCATATTTTGCATGACAGCTTGTACAGTCACCGCTTGACCTTGGCGAGTGATTAAGGTGATTGTACCGTTGGAATCAAAGTAAATACCCGCTTCAGCATCTTCCGCTGCTTGCTCCATATCCACAGGCATCACTTCATAACGCATGTCGCCCTCTACTACTTCAATATGCCCAGTTTCAGGGTTTTGTGTGACTTGAATACCACCACTACGCCCTGTGGCTTCAGAGGTGTTATCTCCTAGTAATACCTTGATATCATCCATCACAGGGGGTTCATTTTCCACCACGGGTTGTGATAAATCTAACACTTCAATCGGTGCTTGATGTGGTTTTTGTTGTACCTTACGATATTTTTTCTTACGTTTATTACACATACCACCAAGTTTAACGCCTTTAGGAATCGCGTTACGGTGTTTAAAGCGGGTACCATGACCAATCACTAAACGTGCACCGACTTTAATGGTGACTTTAATAATTAAGACATTAGAAACACGTACAGTACCACGAATTTCATGCCCATCTAACTCAGGACGTGGTTTGTCAGGTTGACCAATAACGGTGATATTTTCCAGTGGTTCACTGTTATCAGGCACTTCATCCACTTCAGGCACTTCAACCGCCACTTTATCACCAAAACTTAAGGCGGTAATTTGATAGCCTTCAGGGGTGGCAGTAAACCAGTCGATTAACTGACCTTCTCCTGTAAAGAGTTTGATATTACGGTAGCCTGCACGGGTGACAATAATGTCATCTTTTCCATCATTATCGACATCACCACTAGTCAGAATTATGCCCTTACCTTTATAAGCACTTTTCTTACATTTGGTCTTAACTTTAGATTCTTTGTCTTCTTTGTCACCTGAGAAAGCATTAAAACCTGTAAGAAGTTGCCCTTCAGCTGTGTAAACAGAAACACCATAATATTTTTTCTTGCTGGCTTCACCAACAACAATCTCATCTTTACCATCACCATTGACATCAGCAACAGTGACCACTAAACCTTTTGCATCTTTGCTGTTTGGAGTGGCAGTAAAGGAATCCATTAAAGTGCCGTTTTCATCAAAGATGAACACATTATCTTGATCTTTTTTCGCTTTATCGGCTAAGACAACGATCAGTTCATCTTTACCATCACCATTGATATCACCTGTGGCAATATTTACTTTTTTCGCTTCATCTAAAATTTCTAGCTGGCGAACCGCTGCCCCATCAGATTCATAAAGATTCACTAAGGTATCTTTAGATTGATTGGTGACTAGGATTTCAAAATCATCATCTGCATCCACATCACCAAAGGCAATTAATACGCCTTTGTCATCCCCATTACTGATGATCTTACCAATCGCTTTACGGTTGGTATTGTAAATCAGCATGTCTTTGCCTTTACCTAAGCCCCCTGTGGCGATATCGGTTAAACCATCACGGTCGAAATCAACGGCTGTTAGGTATAAACCACGGGCATCAATATCAGCATTGAAACTATGGAATAATTCACCATCAGCGGGATCAACTAAGCTCACCGTATTTTCATCACAAGCATAAGTACCCACAATTACCAAACCTTCTTTAGTAATACTATTTGGATCCGTACCTTCTTCTGGTGGCTCAAATGCTGGCGGCGTTTCAAGGGTGACAGTGGTGGTCACAGTAGTATTTTGATCCACTGTTAACACTGTAGAAGGATAATTGTAGCCATCTTTAGTAATCGTTATATTGTGATCACCTTCAGGTAATTTCTCTACGACATAACTGCCATCATTATCATCATCGGTGACAATCACAATTTTACTATCAATGATGATTTCGATAGTTGCCCCAATAATGAGCTCACCCTTATCATCTTTCGGTGTGAAGGTGACTTTTTCTACCGCAGGTTTGCTAGGAACGGTAGTGGTGACCTCAACTTTTTCATCCCCCTCTTCTGACGCGGTGACGCTGATATCTGCATCAGGGTAAATGCGATCATCTTTGGTAATTTTAACTGTGTGATCGCCTTCAGCGACTTGCGGGATTTCATATTTACCATCATTATCTTCATCAATAATAATGATGATTTCAGCATTGATGATAATTTCAATGGTGGCACCAATGATTGCTTCACCGTCTACATCAAACGGTTCTAAAATAATATTTTGGCGTTTTGCTTCTGTAATTTCAAACGCATCACTGATAAATTCAGATTGTTTATTGCCATCTGTCGTCACAACCATGAGACGCGCATCATCAGTAGTCGTGGTGGGTGTCCAGCTATAGCTAGGGTTCTCACCTTTGAGACCTTTGACTACTTTTTCAAAATCACCTTCATCAATACTAAGATAAATATCGGTATTTAAGGTGTCAGTATTCTCTGCATCATCTGCTGTTTTATCTGTGACAGCAATCAGTACATTATTAATTTCATTAGCACGAATTGCATCAGGCAGTGTGACCGTTAACTCAGGCGCAGGATCAGTTTCTTCTGTATTACCTGTATCATCCACTTTTAAATTAATTTTCTTAACATCTGTACCGCCTAAGCCATCATTGAGTTTTACCGTGACTTCAATCTCAGCACCTTCTTCAGGCACAGGGGGGGCTGTAAATGTTACAATTTCATAAGAGGAAAGTGTTGTACTGTTACCAAGCTCATCATCAACTGTGGTTGGGTTACCAAATTCATCTAAAGTTGATGGAGTGGAAAATGCATCCAATGTTCCTTGTTCTACACACCAATATAAGGCAGCTTTACCCCCATTTTCTGTATCGACAGTGGTTTGTGCAGATAAGGCAATGACATCGCCTTCATTAATATGTTCAGGAAAACTAATATCAGTAATAACAGGCGCGATGGTATCAGATTCAACTACATCATTATTATTGTCATGCCCTATACATTGGTTTTCAGCATAGACAAGTGAGGAGGTCGATAATAAGCCAAGTGCTGCTGCAATGGCGGTTGATAAGTACGATTTTCTCATTTTCTTATCCTTGGTCATGTAGTCATAAACTATTTAGGTATTAAACATACAATACACCATCATCAATTTCATGCAAGGTACAATTATTTACTAAAATCTAAAGCATCTATATTTGATGATGATTTATAGATTTTTTTGGTCAATAATTTAATATTTAACAAAAGGTTACTATATTAGTATGGCAAATTATTCACGTAGGCAATTATTGCGGGGTAAACATGTTGCTATTCGTCCACCATGGGCACAAGAAGAAGAGGCATTTATCAATACTTGTACACGCTGTGATGCCTGTATCAACCATTGCCCAGAAAAAATAATTATTAAAGGACAAGGAGGCTTTCCAGAGGTTAATTTTAGCTTAGGAGAATGTACTTTTTGTGAAGCATGTTTAGAAAATTGTCCAAGCTCTGCATTGGTGAAGCAAAAAGAGGATAGTCAAGCTTGGGCGTTAACCCTTGAAATTGGCGAAAAGTGTTTACCAAAACAAGGCGTTGTATGTATCACCTGTAGAGAGTTTTGTGAGTATCAAGTATTCACTTTCCCTCCTCAGCAAGGTGGGGTAACCCCTCCACAAGTTGCCACAGATAAATGTATAGGCTGTGGTGCTTGTATTTCAGTATGTCCAACACAAGCAATAAAGTTAACATAACATGAACCCTAAAAATGCATGATGCGGTATGATTTACTACAGAAACCAATACTAATTATTATTAACTAATATATTCATATTTATATTAAAAACAGTATTAAAATGGATGTATTTTTTATCGTATATAATATGAGAGATAGGGTTATTTTGATAGAAATAACCGTTTATCATGCTATTTCTACCTTTAGTAAAAATAAAGGCAAGCTATGAACCTTATTTTTACCATGATGTATAGATTATACCTATGGTTTTGTAGAGAGTTTATTAGTTTTTTATTAAACCTATAACAGCGTAAAATAGAACGTATGGTCATCATGTATTTTATAATAATTACAATATATTAGGATTATCTATTAATATCTTATTTAGTATATATTTGTTGATAAATTCTTATCTCCTAAAAAAATAAAGGTATTGAGGGTATAATAATGTATAGCTAGTTTGAGATATCACAAAAATTGCTATTTACTTAATTAAGTTTAAAAGGTCAGTTTTTATGCAAAGTAAACATTTTCGCAACCTATTATTATTATGCTGCTTGATAGGAGGCGGTAGTTTATACAGCAGTATGACAGTTGCACAGCAAACGATTGAACATGTGCTCATTATTACAGTAGATGGCTTACGTCCTGATGCTATCACAACACTAGGGGAGACGGGCGCACCGCATTTAAATCGCTTACTCAAAGAAGGAAGCAGTACACTGAATGCACGTACTGATCATGATTACACTAATACGATTCCTAATCACACTAGTATGATTACAGGGCGGGGTGTATCAGGGGCAACAGGGCACAATTACACCTTAAATTATGTTTTAGATACGGGCACATTACACGAACATAAAAAAAAATATGTAGCGAGTCTTTTTGATACAGCGCATGATCATGGGCTCAGCACAGGACTATTTGCGTCTAAATTAAAATTTAATATTTTTACTCGCTCATATGGAGATGAATTTGCAAACCCTGACACCACTGGAGATGATAATGGTAAAAATAAACTTGATCACAGTTTCTTAAGTAATAAAAATAGTGTTGAAACATTTAGTGAATTTTTTACAGTATGGAAAGACTCTCCGCTTAATTTAACTTTTTTACATCTGGCTGAAACAGATAAAGTAGGGCATGCTTCTTCATGGGATTTAAATGAAGGTTCAAAATATATTGCCGCCGTCAAACAAGTTGATTATGCGTTAGGACTTATTTTAGATGATTTAGATAAACGTCCTGAATTAAAAGAAAAAACAGTACTTATTCTTACTGCTGATCATGGTGGGATTAAAACAAATCATACAAATAACAGTATTTCTTTTAACTACACCATTCCTTTTATTGTTTATGGGGCAGGGGTCACAGCAGGGACAGATTTATATCAGATAAATATGGACACCTATTATGTGAATCCATTTGGTAGCCGTATTAATTACAACACCCCTTATCAACCTATTCGTAATAGTGATGCGGCAAACTTAGCCCTTAAATTACTTGGTTTACCTGCTATTACAGGCTCAACAATAGGACAAAAACAAGTTTTAAAAGTAACCGAACATGGTATTGCTTTAGGCTTAAATAAAGCATTTTCCAGTACAGAAACTAAATTTTCTCCTGTGCTAAACAGTATTGCAGGTGATCAAAGTACACATACGCCAACACCTAATATAGAGATGCTAAATCTAGGGGCAAATGTCAGTATTGACCCTGCTCACCAAGGAAAAGAAGCGCGTATTATTCGAGCGATTCATTTTATTGCTGATGAAGGTGATAATAATGTATGGCTGTATTACGAAGGGGATCATTTAGTGACATGGAATGGTGACTTAAATGCACTCATTGCTGAAAATACAGAAATGCGCACCTTAAAAGCAGAAGAGTATATTCAAGGTTTATCAGGAAATTTTGCGGGGATGGCAGGTTTATTTGATGTTTATATTGGTTACTATTTAATGGATGAAGAGTTAATCGTGTTTAATGGCGGTAATCCAATTCATTTTAGTGTACCAAAATAACCCCCCCTTCTTTCAAGATATCTCCCTTTGATTAAAGTAAATGAAAGAAGAGGGAGATGTCTTCTATCCAATTAAGAATATAATTAAGTTTGATATCAGCATTAAAAAAGAGGAACTATCCTAATTTTATAGGTAGTTTCTCTTTTGCTGGTTACTTGTGGCTTATTTAAAAATATGTTCTAACCAACGGGCTAATGCTTGAAATAAAGGATGTTGTATATCTAATAACCTCTCTCCTTCTTTATTTTCTATCATTGTTGCATAAAGCCCTTCCCCTGGTTTTTTCTGCCATGCTAACCATGTTGCAACTTCAGCTTTTGTACGTGAATGCTCACTAAATCTTTGGTTAGAGAGGTTTTTTACTGTATCACTTGCTTGTTGAAAAAGGTCATATTCCTCTTTAGAAATGCAGCACTTAATCCAGTCTTCTAACATCCCTTCATCTTGATTATTAGGCATAATCCACAAACCTAAATCAGAAAAACCTTCCTCATTTTCAAAAATTAACCCTATCTCATCATCACCATTTTTTAAATGATACCCATATTCTTCTATTTCTTGCTTAAAACGTTCTAGGGCTTTTGAATAACCTTTACCATGCCTTATATAATCAGCATCAATAATAACGGCTAATTTTAAATCTTTATCTCCCCCTCGCTGTTGCAAAATATGAGGGAGAGTATGAAACACACCTTCCTTAGTGTTGCGATATGTTGTTAAATCTTTAGGTAAAAAAATAATGTCTTTTTCTAAACCAAGGAATATACAAATTTGTTCAAACAGCCCCTTATCAGCAATTCCCTCTACCAATAGCATTTTATCTAAATTTTTAGGGGGCATTAACGTATATCCATATCTATTTTCATAATATTTTGCAGTTCTTCTTCATTAAAAACGGTTGAAATAATACGCCCTTTATCACTTTTACGTATACTTTGACCTATTCTTAATACAATCCCCTCAACCTCTTGCTGCTCAGTAGCTACTTTTGCAAAACTGCTCACACAATCCCAACTATGTGTGGTGGCAAAAATTTGTACATCTAATTGTTTAGCCAGTGTAAATAATAAATTCCATACCTCTTCTTGTACACTGTAATGCAGACCATTTTCAAATTCATCAATTAACAGTATTCCTCCCTGAGCAGGAAAAATTTTTAATATTAATTGTAAAACTCTCAGCATCCCATCACCTAAGCTTTTTAGTGGTACGGGGTGAGGTAAGCCTGCTATTTTAACTTTGGCTGAACGCTGATTTTCCCCAGAGTAAGCTCTTTGGTTGTTTACAAAAATTAAATTTTCAAATTCAGGTAAAATAATTTGCAAAGCTTGCTTAATCGCACTTTCTCCTTCTGTTAGTGCGATGACATCCCATATATCAGCTAATTCATCAATAGAAATATAGCGTGTTGGAATAAGGCTGCAAGGCAGTATATTATTCATATTAAAAGAATTTGTATTTCTTTGATTGGTTTTTAGATCATTAAAATCAATTAAAATAGTATTACCATAGCCATAACGTCCTACTAAAAAGCCTTCACTTGTAATCTTTTCAAAATCACTAGTATCTGGCAAAATAGCAGGACTTTTATGTACTCGTCTTTCTTTTTTTCCTATTTCATTTGTAACGGTTAACTCTATTTCTTTGATAAAAGTATGCTGAATACTAATAGATTTATCTAGAGAGTTTATTTCACCAATAATAATAATATCTTCTTTCTTTTTAGGGAATGCACGCCCAGAAAAAAAATCTTGAAAAGGAGATATATTATCAATTTTACTTAATTCACCTTCTTGATATTGCTTTTCAATAGGGTATTTCTCATCATGACTTTTTGCAATTTCAATCAATAGCTTATAATTTGCACTCCCTGCATAAATTCGTAATGCTTCTAAAACAGAGCTTTTTCCTGAATTATTTTTACCAACAATTAAATTAACTCGCCCTAATTTATTAATTGTAAAATATTTTAATGCTCTAAAATTTTTTATTTCAAGTGAATTCAACATACATATTTCCATTTTTAAGCAACTATTAAAATTATGCATGAATCAAATATAAGTTAATAGTATTTTATCGTATTTAATAAGAATACTTATATTTTAAGCAATTATAGGTTAGCTTGACGTAGGAAAGCCGACATTTTGATATCAAACATTCCTCTTATTTTATTTGATATCGGGGGGCGGGGGGCAAAATCCGTAAGAGTTCAACAACAGAATTGATTTTATTGTACGGATTTTGCCTCACCCTACGGGAGGATAAGGAATATTCAACTAAGAGGGGGGCAGCGTGCCCAAAAGATACTCCCAACCAAAGAATGAGGTGTATTTTATTTTTTGCTCATGTGGAATGATTGATTATTGGGATTGGTGGAATACGCTGTACTATGACCACTCTATGAAAAACAAGGACACCGTAATTTTCTTAATGACTGCTACTTTTATTTAATTCATAAGTAACATGAGCACGTACTAACGACAAAATACGATAATCATAAGACTGCCCAAAATACTCATATACAGATGTTAAGCCTACCTTACCCTCCACATTATTTTGTATTTGCTCCATCATATAATCACTGATCTCTGTCAGCTCCTCATTCGCTAAACTTAATACACTCTCCAATGGAATCAGCCCAATCTCAACCCCCTGAGTACAATGTTGATAAATTGTTTGAGGTTTCAAACCGCGTATTGTCGCAGCTTGCTGTACTGTCTTTCCTTCTTTAACTAAATCTAAAGTTGCTTGTACTGTCTCAGAACAAGGACTAATAGAAATATCCTCCTGTGCACAATCATGATGCTCTGCTTCATGCGCTGTAATGACACCTAAAAAAGCATCGCCATACTTCTCTAAAATTTGTGCCCCAATCCCATGAATTTTAGCTAACATATCACGCGTACTAGGGCGATAACGCACCATATCAACCAAGACACTATTATGCACAATCTGATATAAAGGTCGTTCTAATGCCTCCGCTAACTCTTGACGCTTGGTGGTTAAGCGATTCCATAATATCTGATCAGTGCCTGTTAAATTCTCTGCACTGCGTTGACGTGAGGTTTTATGACGGTTTTTTTTCGTCTGCGCTGTACGAATATGAACTTTTGCTTCTTTACGTAATACAGCACGGGCTGAGGAGGTTAATTGTAAACTACCATAACCTGATAAATCTAAAGTAATGTAACCTTGAACAATCAATTGGCGTATCACTAAATGCCATGTATTCTCATCCAGTTCCTCACCAATTCCAAAAGTACTTAAATGCTGATGATTGGCTTCACGTAAGCCTGTAGTCCGCCCATGTAATAAATGAATTAAATAATGTGCACCATATTTTTGCCCTGTACGATACATACAAGACAGGAGTTTTTGTGCTGCCTCTGTCGCATCCCAATGCCCTTTCTGCTGTATTTTACACACATCACAGTTCCCACAGGGGGTGGGCATAATATCCCCAAAATAATTTAATAGCACTTGACGGCGACAGGTTGCTAACTCACAAAATCCCAGCATGGCTTCTAGGCGATGTGTCACCAAATGCTGAAAAATCCGATCTTCCTTTTCATTGGTTAATAAGCGTTTTAACATCACAAAATCACTGGTATTGTATAACATCCATGCATCTGCACTTAAACCATCTCGCCCTGCGCGCCCTGTTTCCTGATAATAACTTTCAATACTTTTTGGCATATCTAAATGGGCTACAAAACGAACACTGGCTTTATCAATCCCCATCCCAAAGGCGACTGTGGCAACAATAATAATATTATCTTCTTGTAAAAAACGTTGCTGGTGTACTTTACGCATCTCTGAGGACAAGCCTGCATGATAAGGCAGTGCAGTTAAACCTTGTTGCTGTAACCATTCCGCTGTCATTTCTACTTTTTTACGTGATAAACGGTATACAATCCCCGAATGAGATTGATGTTTATTGCGAATAAATTGTAATAATTGAGTATGAGGATTTTTTTGCTTTTCTTGAATATGATAAAAAATATTGGGACGATCAAAGCCACTAATAAACTGTTGTGCATCGGTGAGCTGTAAATGTTGAACAATCTCCCGTCGTGTCATTTCGTCCGCAGTGGCGGTCAATGCTAAGCGGGGTACAGTGGGATAACGCTCACACACAATTGATAATTGCATGTACTCTGGGCGGAATTCATGCCCCCAATGAGACACACAATGGGCTTCATCAATAGCGAATAATGCCAGCGGTAAGGTATCTAAAAATTCTAAAAAATTAGGCAATACTAGGCGTTCTGGGGCGATATACAATAAATCTAAACTATTTGATCTTAATAGGCGGTATACATCCCCCGCTTGCTGCTGTGATAAGCTGGAATTTAAATAGGCGGCGCGTACATTATTGGCAACTAAGGCATCGACCTGATCTTGCATTAAAGAAATAAGCGGAGAAACAACAATGGTTAAGCCTTCGCGTAATAAAGCAGGAAGCTGATAACATAGTGATTTTCCGCCTCCCGTTGGCATCAGCACTAAAGCACTGTTTCCTTCTACAACATGCTGAATAATATCTGCTTGTTGCCCACGAAATTGTGTATAACCAAATACATCATGTAATACTGCTTGTGCGTCCACCTGTGCCTCCTTTTACGCTTTGAATACCAAATAAAACAAACTTAAGCCTACACCTAATAAAACAAATAATTGCAGCCATGATAATGTGGGTAATTTTTGTTGATAGGCAAGGGAATGTGTATGTAAATTTAAAAGCTGTTGATTTGTGCGTGTAAGAAAAGGATAAATAAATTTAGGTAATAAAGGCGTTTTCTTTAAAGCTAGGGCACGTTTTTCAACTAAATGCCAAGATAAATAAGCACATATAAACACAATAGGTAGAGAAATTAATGTATTTGTGATGGGTGACATGCTGCCACCATATAAATGCACAAGGGTTTGCTGAGTGGGAAAGGCGTAAATATAAATCCCATAAGATAAATCACCGTGTTTTGCAAAATTATAAAAGCGTAAACGACGATGAAAGGCTAAATACATTAATAAGTAGCTGCCAAAGAAAAGAAAAACAATGCGAAAGCCACCGAGTGCAATAGATAATAAGATAAAAAATAAGGAGGCTATAGCCAAGTAGCGATGTAAAATTATTTTTTCACGGTAACTGTATAACAACATGCCCATGACAAAATAAACGGAAAGATCAATAAATTTCCATTGTGTCCATTGAAAAATATGATGAAATAAGGGGATATCACGCCCTAAAAACTTTAAAAATACCAGTATAAAAAAACTAAATACTAGAAATTTTTGTGATTTTAATAACCCAAAGATGCCAAAAAATCCTAAGAAAACATAACATAAAAATTCATAGGGGATTGTCCATAATGAGCCATTGACCGCACGCGGCCATGCATTATCAACAAAGACATCAGGTAAATTAAAATAAATCGGAAATAAGGCAACTGTTTTTAAATATTGATAGGTTTCAGAATGAGTGAAATACTCAGACAAGGGTAAGGTGGTTAATATTGCGCCTAATATAAAACTAGAAAGCAGTAAGACGAGAATCAATGCGGGGAATAAACGTAAAAATCGGGCTTTAAAATAAAGAAAGATATCTTTGCTGCGTTCGTAGCTTTGAAAAATTAAAAAACCACTGATGACAAAAAATACATATACCCCAATTGTGCCCAAGGTAATGGGTGTACCACTGATTAAAGTAAAAATCTCATGACTATTTCCTATACCAATTCCTGATAAGGGATAGGCATGTGCCAGAATCACTAACGTGGCAGCAAGAAAACGTAAGATGTCTAAATTATTTTCTCGGGTGTAAATTGCATCGGCAATGGTAAAAAATCGCTGATTTGTCAAAAGCATTTATCTTACGTCTCATACTGTGGTTTTGCTAAAAACACGCTATAATGATTCACATTATCTGTTTAATCATTGTGCCACACTATAGCATAATAATGTAACGCGGGTTATGTATTGCCAGCAATAAACCATAAAATAAAGCGGTTTTATTGAAATACTTTAAATTCATTACACTCATGCATGGTTTTTGCTTTGTAGTATTTGTATATTTGACTGTGATAAAGAGTACCTGTGTCTGCATTTGTTGCGATTGCCTCTATTCTTGCTGCCTATGTAGCAATAAATTTTTCTCCCCATAAGGCATTTTTAAATGTCTATTTGCCTTTTTTACTGTTAGTACCGAGTTATTATCAGTGGAATATGCCTGTACTGCCTGATCCTAACTTTCAGCAAGCAGCCATTATCCCTATTTTTGCTATTTGGCTTTCACGAGGTACCCCAGGGTGGAAAAGCTCTTATGCTGATGTATTAGTTTTTGGCTTTGGGCTCTCAATGGGGGTGTCCGAATTTATCAATGCAGGTTATAAAGAAGCCCAAAATTTAATGTTTGATGTGGTGGGTTCTATGTTCCTGCCTTATGTGTTAGCAAAAAGCTTAGTTGAACCTGCTGGGTTGCGCATCGTTTTTGGTAAACGTATTGTTATCTTATTAGTGATTGTCAGTTTTTTTCTACTGCATCATTTTCTTACAGGCTCACGTTATACCATTTATCATAAAATATTCGGGATTATTTTTCCTGGGCAAGGCTGGGCATGGCCAACCAGTTACCGCTGGGGCTTACCCCGTGCTTCAGGACCTTATGCTCATGCTATTTTAGCAGGTATTATCATGATTATTGGTTACCGCTTACAACGTTGGTTGGAATGGAGTAAAGCATGGCCACGCCGCTTAAATGGCTTTGAATGGATTCCCATCTCTACCTCCCGTTTATTTACCCTGATCTTATTTATGGGGGCAACCTTAACATTAGTAAGGGGACCTATTAGTGGCGGGATTGTTGCAGCAGTCATTGTACTCGTGGGACGTTCTAAGCGACGGTGGCTTATTTTTACCTTGATTCTTATCTTTTTTATCTTGGTCACGCCGCCCACCGTCGCATGGTTTATTGATTATGCCTCGGTAGGACGCATGGCAGCTGCCTCTGAATCACAGGAAACTTTTGCCTATCGATGGGAGTTAATTGTTAATTACTTTGACGTGGCAATGGAAAAATTTGTGTGGGGGTGGGGGCGTAATACATGGCCAAAACATCCTGAACAGCCTTCAATTGATAACTATTATTTACTACTATTTTTAATGCATGGTTTTATGGGAGTTGGCTTTCTATTTGCAATTTTATTAGTCATGCCTGCTCGCTTGTTTATTTATTCTATGTTTCAACCTGTTGCACATCCATCAGGCAGCTCCTTAGGTTTTACCTTATTAAGTGTTTACATTGTTGTGGGGTGGTCAATTGCAACGGTTTATTTAGGGGAGCAAACAATCCCCTTATTGTTTTTACTTGTTGGCTGGAGTGAAGGCTATTTATTATACGATAGGCAACAGACTCAGACCAAAGGGGATGATCCCCCGCCAGATAATCGTATTTTTAAATTTAAACGTGTTTTATCATAATTTCACTATTTATACATTATGTCAGAAAAAAATAAACAAGTTATTGCACAAAAAACTGTGGCAGATGATGCACCAAAAGTGATTGATAAACAAGAAATGGATCGCTTGGTATCGCGTAATGTTGCCATTTCAGTTTTTTCAAAAATATATTACTTAGCCTCCCGCTTATTTTTGCCACCCCTTACCTTAATGTATGTGGATTTAGAGCAATATGGCTTATGGTCTATTTGCTTTATTTTAATCAGTTATTTGGGCTTAGGTGCTTTTGGGATTTCAAATGTCTATATTCGCTATATTGCAGAATATCATGCCCATCATCGTGTGGATAAAATAAATGGTTTACTTTCCACAGGAATTTTACTGGTCACAGGCATTAGTATCACCTTACTGGGGGCATTATGGCTGTGGTTGCCTCATTTAGTCACTGAAACCTTTGAAATTAAACCTCACCTACAAGAGATTGCAAAAGATTTATTTTTTGGGACAGCCTGTATTTTTCTACTAGATGCCAGCTTGGGTGCTTTTATGTATGTCTTAAATGGCTTACAAAAAATTGCTGAAAC
>Ga0193953_1000407_pt1 | contig 23950 bp, 22 predicted proteins | sample BB_4_MG_FD_140325 | JGI IMG/M metagenome (GOLD analysis project Ga0193953, IMG submission 140325) | Microbial mat bacterial communities from the Broadkill River, Lewes, Delaware, United States - BB_4_MG | ecosystem: Environmental > Aquatic > Freshwater > River > Microbial mats | place: USA...
AAGAAATAAGCGGCGGATTGTTACATAGAATGTTTTGTGTAGAAACAACTAGGGGGAAATTTGCCATAAAAGCATTGAATCCAGAAGTTATGCAAAGAAATGGAGTATTTGAGCATTATAAATTATCAGAAAAAATATCAGTTTTATCAAGAGAAAATGGTGTAAAAGCGATATGTGCCAATGTTTATAACAATGAAATTATCCATAACATTGAAGGACAATATTATATGGTATTTCCTTGGGTAGATGGTAAAATTCAAATGAAAGAGGAACTTAATAAAGCGAGAAGTGCTAAAATAGGCGAAATTTTGGCAAAGATTCACTTAATGAATACAGAAAGAATTAGAGTTAAAGATGTAAATAAAATAAAAACCTTAAATATAGATTGGATTTACTATACAGAAAAGGCCCAAAAAATAAATAAAATTTGGAAAAATATACTAAATGATAATTTGGATTTTTTAAAGGATATATCAGAATTGGTTAATCAGGCAAATGGAGTATTATATAATAATAGATGTTTAAGTCATAGAGATTTGGATAAAAAAAATGTCATATGGAATAGGAATGAACCAATGCTTATAGATTGGGAAGCTGGAGGTTTAATTAATCCAACAGTAGAGTTATTAGAAGTGGCACTTTATTGGTCAGAAGGAAGCGAATATAAACATTCAAAAGAATGTTTTAATAATTTTATCTGTTCATATAGCGATTCAGGAGGCAGAATTGAACCGTATTTTAAAGAGGCGCTTTTTGGTATTCTAAGAGGTAAACTTGAATGGTTAGAATACAATTTAAAAAGAGCATTATCAATAGATGTAATTGGAGATGAAAATTTAGGGATTCAAGAGGTTATTAGCACCATTATTGAAATAAAAAATTTTTATAATGAAATTCCAAAAATATTGGGATGGTTGACTTGCTGTTAGGGGGCTTAAATATGGAAAGTATTACTTTTTTTATTATAGGATTTTGCGTAATATTAATAAGTTTATTTATAACAAAAAAACTTATTAATATAAAGATTATTAAATACCTTCCAAGCATTATTTGTTTTATAGGCTTGATGTATTTTGGGATAGGACCACAAATTTTTCATTATGTGCACGGAATTACACTCGGTATATATTATATGATTTTAGGAATGATATTTGGAATAGCTTTATTAACATCATTAGTAACATTAATTTACTATAATTTAGTTAAAAAGAATATTTATTAATAAAAAAACTCAAAAGAATGAAAACATTCTTTTGAGTTTTTTTTAGGTGTCTATTTTTCTTTTATAGGAATCCAAATTTCACAAATATAATCTTCAGAGGATGTATCGCCACCTAAGTATATTTCTAATTCTGCAGTTTCAGCATGTTCATAATTTGTTGCTGGAAACCATTCAGAATATATCTTTTTCCATACTTTTTGAATAGCTTCTGGTAAAGGACCTTTACATTCAAAAACAGCCCAATTAGATGCTGGTATTGTAATTTCAATTGAATTTTCAAGTTTGCTTGAAAATGATCCTTTCATAGCAATTAAATAGTCAAATTGATTTTTTTCGGGTTCTTGATTATAACAAATTCCCATACAACTATTATTAGGATTTATTTCTAAACCTACGTCTTCAAGTTTTGTATAGCTTCCATTATCCATTACTTCATTCCAAAATTGTGGAAGAATATTAAAATTCTCATTGTTAACTGTTGTAATTTTTTTATTATATCCGGTTACCTTAAAAGATTCTTTTTTTATTATTTTATAGTTCATTATTGTTGCTCCTTTCATAGTTAATTGAAATGACAGTGGTGGAAATGCCTTCAATATAGTTTTGTTATAGTAAATTTTACTCGGCGGGATTCCATGAAATCGTTTAAATGCTTTTGAAAATGCTTCAGGAGATTCATACCCAAATTTTGCAGCAATAGTAATTACTTTGTGTTTTTTGATTATTAAATCTTGAGTAGCCAAGGAGAGTTTTCGTTTTCTAATATATTCTCCTAAACTATATCCAGATAGCATTGAGAAACATCTTTGATAATGAAAAGCAGACATATATGCAATTTTAGATATTTTTTTTGGTGTTAATTCCTCATATTCACCATTAGATAATTTTGTTTCAATAAAATTTAAACTTTCATTTAGTAATTGAATAGTATTCATATTTCCTCCATAAGACATGTCCTAATAAAATAATATAATAAAAATAATATAATTTCCTGTTTTTTTTTGCTTATAAAAGTCTAGAATAATAATTATTATTGACATATGTTATAAAAAAGATATAATTTAATTGTAAAAGGCATATGCCAAAAACAATAAAAGGAGTCCGAGATGAATAAATCAAAATCTAAAAAAGAATTGCTAGAAAAAACTCATGATCTAAGTAAAATTAAAAAAGTAATTGGAATTGTAAGTGGAAAAGGTGGCGTTGGAAAATCTTCAGTTACTTCTATGTTAGCTATTGCAATGAGAAGAGCTGGATATAAAGTAGGAATCTTAGATGCTGATATTACAGGGCCATCAATACCAAAAGCTTTTGGTATAAAAAAGAAAGCCCAAACAAAAGAAAATGTAATGTATCCAATTGAAACTAAAACCGGTATAAAGGTAATGTCAATTAATTTATTATTAGATAATGAAAATGATCCTGTAATTTGGAGAGGACCAATTTTATCAAATGTTGTAAAACAATTTTGGAAAGATGTTATTTGGGGTGAGTTAGACTATCTTTTTATTGATATGCCACCAGGTACGGGAGATGTTGTATTAACCGCATTTCAATCAATAAAAATAGATGGAATAGTTGTTGTTACTTCACCACAAGATTTAGTGTCGATGATTGTTAATAAGTCTGTAAATATGGCTGAAATGATGGATATTAAAGTGCTGGGGTTAATAGAAAACATGTCATTTTTTGAATGTTCTAAATGCGGAGAAAAACATAATATATTTGGTGAAAGTCATATAGAAAAAATAGCGAAGGAACATAAATTAAGTGTAATAACAAGATTACCAATTGATAAAAATATAGCAGAAAAGTGTGATACTGGAGATATAGAATTATTAGATGGAGAATGGTTTGAAGATATAAGGGCTTTTTTAGATGAAGAAGATAAGGAAAATAGAAATATTGAAAAAATAGCAATTGCAGTAGATAGTGATAAAGTTTCGCTACACTTTGGGCAATGTAAACAATTTAATGTCTATAGCTTGCAAGATAAACAAATATGTAAATGTGAAATTATTGAAAATCCAGGACATAAACCAGGGTTTTTGCCTAAATTTTTAGCAGAAAAAAATATTTCAATGGTTATTGCAAAGGATATGGGGCCTGCAGCAAAGGATTTATTTAAAGATTATGGTATAGATGTGGTACTTGTAGTAGAAGATTCAATTGATGATGTAATAAAGAAAATATTTTAATAGGGGGTAATCATGGAAAAGGAAACTAAGGTAGCGGAAATAGAAGTTATAATGAAAAATAGTGGCTATAGATTTACAAGGGCTAGAGAAATGGTGGTAAAATTATTTGTAGACACTGAGGATCATTTAAAACCTGAAGAAGTGCATAGATTATTACGAGATAAAGAGATAAGTTTACCTACAGTATATAGAAATATTGATATTTTAAAAAAAATGGGCATTATTAAAGAAATTTCAATAGGAACAGAGAGAGTATATGAACTAAATGTTTTTAATAAGAAAAAATTGCATATGCATTTTAAATGTAATGTATGTGAGAAAATTAAAGAATATAGTAATAAAGAAATATTTAAAGAAATGATAAGACAAAGAGATTATTTAGAAAATTCATTTGGAGATGATATTGAAGATATTACAGTTGTAATGACAGGGATTTGTAAGGAATGTAAAATGGAGGCGTAATAATGGATAAAATGCATTATTTATATGGACCAGTTCCATCTAGAAGACTGGGGATTTCTTTAGGAGTAAGTCCAATACCTAAAAAAACATGTAATTATTCTTGTGTATATTGTCAATTAGGAAGAACTACAAATATGACTAATAGGCGCGATTCTTTTTTCAAATTAGATCAAATAATTGATGAATTTGATTATATTATTGATAAAAAAGCAAAATTTGATGTAATTACAATTGTAGGAGAAGGAGAACCAACTCTTTATAGTGATTTAGGAAAATTGATTTTAGAAATAAAGAAAAGAACAGATAAACCTATTGCAATAATTACAAATGGAGCATTGCTTTCAAGTAAAGAAGTAAGGAAAGAATTATATAATGCAGATATAGTATTGCCAACATTTGATGCAGTTAATGATGAACAATATAGATTAATTAATAGGCCAATTAGACCATTAAAATATAATGATATGTTTGATGGCTTAGTTGAATTTTCTAAAAAATTCAAGGGAAACTTATGGCTTGAAATTATGCTTGTAAAAGGATTAAATGACGATGAAAAAACACTTGCTAAATTTAAAGAGTTATTAAAACAAATTAAGTATGACAGATTATATATTAATACACCCGTTAGACCTCCAGCAGAGGCAGATGTAGAAGCAGTAGAAAATGACATAATAAAAAAATTTGTTGATCATCTAAATGGAATATCAATAGAATTATTAGTTTCAGAAGGTTTTCATAGTGAAATAAAGGATGATGTTGAAGCAGTTAAAAGTATAATAAAAAGACATCCTATGAATCAATATGAAATTGAACAATTTTTAATTACTAGGAATTGTCCTAATATTTATTTGATTATGGAAAAATTGCAATTAGATGCATCTATTGAAAATATTGAGTATAAGGGGTATATAACATATAGATTTGTTCAAAATAATTAAATTAATATTATATTGTTTTTTATAAGAGAGAGTGTTATGATTAAGATGAAAGATTGATAAAAATAAAACAAAGTAATATGGCTTCAAATTTACAGAGAGGTATCTTTGTTAATTTGTGTTAAATAATTACCTTGCAAAAAAGAGAAATCTAATTTGCGAAGGGAGATGAGTTGTGAGATATAACTTTCCTTTTGCTATGGGAAAGTTTTTTTGATTTTATGCTAGCGCTAATCAAAGAATATTTTGCGATTTAGTGGGTTTGAAGCTACATATTATGTGAAAGCAATCATTAGGAGGAATGGGCATGTCACAGTTAAAACCTGCACAATGGGCAGAACAAGTAGTTAAACAAGAAGAAATTGACAAGTATCTAATTAATGGAAAATCTTTTATTGACGAAGATAAAATTTGGGGTAAATTGAAACAAAATAATAATCCCGATAAACAATTTATTAGAGATATTATTAAAAAATCTTTATCAATACAAAGACTTGAGCCAGATGAAACAGCAGCTTTATTAAATGTTAAAGATGAATCCTTGTGGGATGAAATGTATGAAGCAGCTGCAGAAGTTAAAAGAAAGGTTTATGACAATAGAATTGTTTTCTTTGCTCCATTATATTGTAGCAATTTATGTGTAAATAGTTGTTTATATTGCGGATTTAGAAAAGAAAATTCTGAGGAAAAAAGACGCATATTAGATATGGATGAAATTAAAAGAGAGACAGAAGCTGTTATTGATGAAGGCCATAAACGTATGATAATGGTTTATGGAGAACATCCATTGTCTGATGCAGATTATATGGTAGATTCTATAAAAGCAGTGTATGAAGTTCAAAGAAAAACTAAAAAAGGCATTGGAAATATTAGAAGAGTAAATATAAATGCAGCTCCAATGTGTATTGATGATTTAAGTAAATTAAAAGAAGCTGGAATTGGTACATATCAAGTATTCCAAGAAACATATAATAAAGAATTATATAAAAAGCTTCATCCAAAAGGACCTAAATCAGATTATTTATGGAGATTGTATTCACTTCATAGAGCGATGGATGCAGGAGTAGATGATATTGCAATAGGAGCTTTGTTTGGATTATATGATTGGAGATTTGAGGTAATGGGTCTTTTATATCATACGATTGATCTTGAAGAAAGATTTAATGGAATTGGGCCACATACAATATCATTCCCAAGAATGACACCTGCTGCGGGTTCTGATTTAAGTACACAGTCCAAATATTTAGTCAATGATTCTGATTTTAAAAAATTAGTTACTGTATTAAGATTGTCAGTACCATACACAGGATTAATAATTACAGCAAGAGAAAAACCTGATATTAAAAAAGAAGTAATTAAAGTAGGATGTACTCAAACAGATGCGTCAACTAGAATAGATATTGGTGGATATAGCATAGCTAATATTCAAGAGGATAAGCAACAATTTATGTTAGGTGATACTAGAAAATTAGACGAAGTAATAAAAGAATTAGCGGATATGGATATGATAACTTCTTTTTGTACAGCAGGATACAGATGTGGAAGAACTGGAGATAAAATTATGGGTTTATTGCATAGTGGAGTTGAAGGAAAATTTTGCAAATTAAATGCTGTTTTAACGTTTAGAGAATATTTAGATGATTATGCGTCTAAAGAAACTAAAGAAGCTGGAGAAAAATTAATTCTTAAAGAAATAGATGAAATAAGAAAGATGCCATTTTATAAAGAGCATAAATTAATGGATACGTTTGATAAATATTATGATGAAATTTCAAATGGAACAAGAGATAAATATTTATAAAATTTAAAAGAGAAAAGCAGCCAAATATTGAAACGACTTTTAAAAATTAGACCTAAAAATCTAATGTTTGGAGGTCGTTTTTTTGTATGTTAAGTTTAGTTGACATATTGCCAAGCCTAGAATATAGACAAATAGAAGAGTTAGATATAAAATTTAATAGGAGGTGCAATATGGAATTTAATGATAAATTAATGCAATTAAGAAAACAAAAAGGCTGGTCACAAGAGGAACTTGGAAATCAAATATCGGTTTCAAGACAGACTATATCAAAATGGGAATTAGGTCAAACAACACCTGAGATGAATAAATTAATTGAAATAAGCAATATTTTTGATATTAGCATTGATGAACTGGTTGGGAAAAATATTAGAAAAGAGCAGATTTGTAGCAATTTCAATTATGGATATAAAAATTATGAGTATAAAAGTAAAACTACTATTTATGGATTGCCTCTTGTACATATTAACTTAGGAAGAGGAGCAAAGGTTGCAAAAGGAGTAATTGCAATTGGTAATATTGCAATAGGTGGGTTAGCGATTGGATTATTTTCTTTGGGTATTTTAAGCATTGGAATTATATCATTAGCAATATTGGCACTTGGAAGCATTGCGGTAGGAGGTATGGCACTAGGTGGAATTGCTATTGGTATTATTGGTATAGGTGGTTTAGCAATTGGACAATATTCAATTGGAGGATGCGCAATTGCAAAAGATATTGCTTTAGGAGGTTATGCGAAAGCTCATATTGCGATTGGAGACATAACAAAAGGAGTATATGAATTTTCAGTATCAGATGGTTTAGACAATATCAATATTTTACTATTAAAAGAAACTATTAAAAAAGAATTTCCAAAAATTTGGACGGTAGTTTTAAATCTATTTACAAATTTCTAACAATATAAAACAATTATATTTCCCTTTTTTAAATAAAAAATAAAAAAAGCTTGAAAATGAATCTCAATATCAATAGAATGAAATTGAGAACAATTAAAGGGGGATAATATGTATAATCCTGATATAAAAAAATATTATGAAGAACAAGAAGGTAGAACACTATATAAAATTTCAGATTTTCCCCTAGGGTATTGTTATAAATTGAATGAAAACAATAAAGCGGGATATATTAAAAGATTTTTTATAGAAGATGGAATAGAGATTTCAATTTATGATAAGTTTAGTAGAATAGAAAGAGAATGCAAACCTAAAGAAATACAGGGGAATACTTTGGAATTTTGTATAATGCTAGATGGTGAAACATATTTATTAGATAAAAATAATGATTTATTATATGATTTTCCTAAACATAGCATTTCTTGCTATAGATTTAAAAATGATTTAGAAGATTTTAATATGTTAGCTAAAAATGTTTCATGTATATCCATTTATATTGATTTAGATATTTTCACCAATATAGAACATGGCCTATATTCAAAAAAATTTTTAAAAACATTTGTAGATATTGAACATAAATGGCTAAAAACAAAACCATTTATGTGTATAGAAGCTGATTTAGAAATTATAGAATTAGGTGTAGAAATTTTATCATTACCTATGATTAATTTTTTGGATTATACATTTTTAAAGTCAAAGGTGTTTATGTTATTAAGTTCTCTAATTAAGCAAATTAGCAATCATGAAAAATTAAGTTGCTATGATGAAAAGATATATTATGTTAAACAAAGGCTTGAAGAGAGCATTGGTAATCCACCTGAAATAAAAGAATTATCCGAAGAATGTGGAATTAGCATTTACAAGCTCCAAAAAGGTTTTAAAAGACATTTTAATAAAACAATATATCAATATTATAAAGAAATACAAATTAAATATGGAAAATATTTATTAGATAAAAGTGATAAGAGTATTTTAGATATTTCGTATGAAGTGGGGTATGAAAATCCAAGTAAATTTTCAGCTTCATTTAAAAAGATAGTGGGACTTACGCCTAGTGAATATAGAAAAAACAGATTGATTAAATAGAGTCAGTCTGTTTTTTTAGTTTTTGGAGCAATGACAATATATCAGAGTTGAAAATGATAATAGTTTTCAATAAAATGTTATAAGATTAGAAAAGGAGTGAAAAAAATGGGGGAAAACACTAAACAACCTAAAAAAGGATTAGGTAGATTATTAGAAATTGCAGGGACTAAAAAAACCTTACTTACAATTTCATGTATCGTTTCTGTAATAAGTACTTTACTAATGTTTACACCTTTTATTTCTATATATTTTATTATAGAAGAAGTAATTAAAAACGCAAGTAATATAAGTGCAATTGATATTGAACTTATAAGAAATTGTGGAATCTATGCACTTATAGGATTAATATTGTCACTTATAACACTTTATATTAGTACTATGTGTTCTCATGTTGCAGCATTTAGAATTCTATATAATTTAAGGATGAAATTAGTTAATCATTTAGCAAAATTACCAATGGGATATCATACTAAAAAATCATCTGGGAGTATTAAAAAAACATTGGAACTAAGTGTTGAAAAAATTGAAGGGTTTATTGCACATCAATTACCAGATTTGGTAGGAGCAATAGTTTCACCGTTAGTTATTTTAGTTTCAATGTATATTTTAGATTGGAGATTAGCACTTGCAGCTACAGTTCCAATAGTTTTTTCATTTACTCTTCAAGCAATTGCTTTTTCAGGTAAAAAGGGAGCAGATGGAATGAAAAATTATCATGATAAATTAGAACAAATGAATGCTTCAGGGGTAGAATTTATTAGAGGAATGCCAATGGTTAAAGTCTTTGGAATGAAAGTTGAAAATTTCTTTAAATTTAGAGATTCAATTATGGAATATAAAGAATGGGGAGCAAAATATTCAGATTTTTGTAAAAAACCATATAATGTGTTTTTAGTTATTCTTTCATCTATTGCTGCGTTTATTGTTCCTGTAGGAATTTTTATTTTAAGTAAGGATCCTAGTAATCAGGCTCTTGCATTAACTGTTATGATATTTGTTGTTTTAGTTCCAGGGATATCAATTCCAATATTAAAGCTTATGTATCTTGGTGGAAATATGAGACTTATTGCTGAAGGAACAGCTAGAATGGATAAAATTTTTTCACAAGAACCATTAGTAGAACCATTAAATCCTAAGATACCAAGTAGTTACGATGTATCATTTGAAAATGTTAGTTTTTCATATATTCAAGAAAATAATGAAAAAGTCCACGCACTTAAAGATGTGTCGATAAAAGCAAATAGCGATGAAATCACAGCATTAGTAGGACCTTCGGGAAGTGGAAAATCTACTATTGCAAATCTAATTCCTAGATTTTGGGAAGTAGATAAAGGAGCAATAAAAATTGGTGGAATAGATATAAGGGATATTGGAACAGAAAAATTGATGAATATAATTGCGTTTGTGTTTCAAGATGTTCATTTATTTTACGATACAATTGAGGAAAATATTAAAATGGGGCAAGAGGCTTCATTTGAAGAAGTGAAGAAAGCCGCAAAAATAGCATGTTGCGATACTTTTATTCAAAAATTGCCAGAAGGATATAAAACTAAAATAGGAGAAGGGGGAACTTATTTATCTGGGGGTGAAGCTCAAAGAATTGGAATTGCAAGGGCCATAATAAAAAATGCACCTATTTTAATTTTAGATGAAGCTACTGCATATGCTGACGCTGAAAATGAGCAAGAAATTCAAAATGGATTAAGTGCACTTATAAAAAATAAAACAGTTATAGTTATAGCACATAGACTGTCAACTATTAAAGAAGCAGATCAAATTTTAGTTATAGAAAATGGAAAAGTTGTAGGTGCAGATAAACATAATAATTTATTTGATAATAATGAGTTATACAGAAGAATGTGGGAAGCTCATATTCAAGCAGATGGTTGGGAGTTCGGTAAAAATGAAAAAGTTTTAATTGATAGAGAGGTGATTGCATAATGAAAAAAATGTTTTACAATTTAACAAGTGGGAAGCCAAGAGAACTTATTATGCCTTCTATCGCAGCTTTTTTAGAGGGCTTGACAAAAATTTTACCAGCAATATTGATTTTTGAAGTTATTAACACAATATATAAGGTATTTGCTTATGAAAATGAAGTGTTGGATGTTGAACATCTATGGCATATATCAATTATTTTTATTGTATGGTTGTTTGTAGAATATTTAGCAGCAGGATTTTCATATGATAAAACATATACGGCTGCATATGAAGCATCTGCAAGAGGACGGATTGAATTAGCAGATCATTTAAGAAAATTATCTTTAGGTTTTTTGTCAGAAAAAGATCCAGGGGATTTGACAACTATGATGTTAACAGACTATGCAACAGTTGAGCAGGCAATATCTCATTATGTGCCACAATTGATTAGTGGTGCAATTTTCCCAACTATTGCATTTATATCTCTTTCATTTGTTAATTTTAAAATGGCACTTGCGATGTTTATAGTTATGCCAGTAGCACTTATTATAGTAAAAATATCATCGAAATTATTAAAAATTTTGGGGAAGAAACATGTTAAATGGAAGGTTGAAAGTGCAAGTAGATTGCAAGAATATTTATTAGGAATTAGAGAAATTAAAGCTCATAATTTAACTGGAGAGAAATTTAAAAGGTTAAAAAAAGCATTTGAAGAACTTATGCATGCATCCATAAAAATAGAAGGTTCAATTGGTCCTATCGTTATGTTGGCAGTCGTACTTATTAGAAGTGGGTTAACGTTAATGATATTTGCGGGTACATATCAATTGATAGGAGGAACTTTGGATTTGCCAGTATTTTTAGGGTTTTTACTAATTGGAAGTAGAGTTTATGAACCTATTACAGTTGTATTAACAAATTTTACAGAGTTAAAATATGCAATTTTAAGTGCTGAAAGAGTTATGGAAATTAGACATGAAAAAGCATTAGAGGGCGATAAAAAAATGCCAAGCAATAAAAATATTAGATTTGAAAATGTTACATTTGCATATAAGGAAGAAAATATACTAAAAGATATATCATTTGATATTCCGGCAAAATCTATGACGGCATTAGTTGGATTGTCAGGTAGTGGGAAAAGTACTATAACAAAATTGATTGCAAGATTTTGGGATATTAATAAGGGAAATATTTGGGTTGGAGATACAGATATAAGAGAAATAAATCCAGAAAATTTATTAAAAGATATTTCAATGGTGTTTCAAGATGTTTATTTATTTAAAGATACGATTAGAAATAATATTAGAGTTGGTAAAATGAAAGCAACAGATAAAGAAATTGAAAATGTTGCTAGATTAGCGTGTTGCCATGAATTTATTATGAATTTACCTAATGGATATGATACGGTAATTGGCGAGGGAGGATGTACCTTATCCGGAGGAGAAAAGCAAAGAATATCAATTGCTAGGGCACTTTTAAAGGATGCTTCGATAGTATTATTAGATGAGGCTACAGCTTCGCTTGATCCTGAAAACGAAGTACATGTTCAAATGGCACTTAATGAGCTTGTAAAAGATAAAACAGTTGTAATAATTGCTCATAGACTTAAAACAATTAAGAAAGCAAATCAAATACTAGTATTAGATAAAGGTAAAATTAAAGAAAAAGGTAGTCATGAAATGCTCTTAAAGAAAAATGGACTTTATGCAAACCTTTGGAAAATACAAAAGGAATCAGAAGGTTGGCATGTAAAGGCATCATAAATTAAAAAAAATGCTTGACAGTTGAATGGCTGTTCAATTATACTCTAGGTATAGTTGAACAACCATTCAATCGTTAGGAGGTTTTTATGGACAATAAATCATTAATATGTGACTGTGATGTAATTCACGAAGAGGTAGTTAATAAAGTAAGAAATAAGATGCCTGAAGAAGAAAGATTGTATGATTTATCGGATTTTTTTAAGGTGTTAGGAGATAGTACAAGAATGCAAATATTATATGCATTAGATCAAGATGAATTATGTGTTTGTGATTTGGCAGGATTATTAAATATGACTAAATCTGCAATTTCTCATCAATTAAAAACACTTAAAAAAGCAAGGTTGGTTAAATTTAGAAAAGAAGGTAAAAATGTATTCTATTCTTTAGATGATCAACATGTTACAGATATTATTGAAATTGCATTTGAACATACAGAACATAAAAAAATGGAGGAAGAATAATGACAAAAAAATTTAGGTTAAAAGGTTTAGATTGTGCGAATTGTGCAGCAAAGATGGAAAATAAAATTTCGAAGATAAAGGGTGTTAATTCTGTTAATATTAATTTTATGACTATGAAAATGTCTATAGATATAGAAGATAGTAAATCAGATGAAATTTTAGAAAGTGCAGTAGCAGCTATTAATAAAATAGATTCAAAGGTTGTTGTTAAAAGCGCATAGTGGAGGGTTAAAATGACTTATAATCAAAAGAGATTAATAAAAATCATAATTGGAAGTATATTTTTTGGTATTGCATTAATATGGAGGCCTAGTGATATAAGAATATATCTTGGATTATTTTTGGTAGGTTACTTTGTAGTGGGAGGGGAAGTTCTTCTAAGGGCATTTAAAAATATTTTAAAAGGTCAAGTTTTTGATGAACATTTTTTAATGTGTATTGCAACTGTAGGGGCATTTATAATTGGTGAATACCCTGAAGGATTAGCAGTTATGCTTTTTTATCAAATAGGAGAATTATTTCAAAGCCATGCAGTTTCAAAATCTAGGAAATCAATTTCAACATTAATGGATATAAGACCAGATTATGCAAATGTAGAAACAATGGGAAGCTATAAGACAGTTGACCCAGAAGATGTATCTATTGGAGATATTATAATGATAAAACCTGGAGAAAAAGTGCCATTAGATGCGGTTGTAATTGAAGGACATTCTTCTTTAGATACATCAGCTTTAACAGGTGAATCTATACCAAGAGAAGTTTCAGAGGGAGTAGTTTTACTAAGCGGATGTATTAATATTAATGGAATGATAAAAGCTAGAGTATTAAAAGAATTTGGTGAATCAACTGCAAGTAAAATTTTAGATTTAGTTGAAAATGCAAGTAGCAAAAAATCTAAATCTGAAAAGTTTATAACTAAATTTGCTAAATATTATACTCCATCAGTTGTTATTATTGCAGCGGTTATTGCATTTATTCCACCGGTAATATTAAATAATCAATCTTTATCTGAATGGGTTTCAAGAGCATTGGTGTTTTTAGTTGTTTCATGTCCATGTGCATTAGTAATATCGGTTCCATTAAGTTTTTTTGGAGGAATTGGCGCTGCATCTAGAATGGGGATTTTAGTAAAGGGAAGCAACTATTTAGAAGCGCTAGCAAGAGTCGAGATGGTTGTTTTTGACAAAACAGGAACACTTACTAAAGGAGTATTTAAAGTTCAAGAAATAAAACCTAAAGCAATTGATAAGCACGAATTACTTAAAGTTACAGCATATGCTGAAGGTTTTTCTGATCATCCAATATCTAAATCAATTAAAAAAGCTTATGGAAAAGAAATTGATACATCTAAAATTAGAGATGTAAAAGAATATAGAGGTTATGGTGTAAATGCAACTATAGAAGGTAGAAATGTTTTAGTTGGAAATAAGAAACTTATGGATAAAATGAATGTTAAAAATTTGGATATAGAAAATAGAATAGGAACTATTGTTCATATAGCTATAGAAGGGACGTATGTAGGACATATTCTTATTGCAGATGAATTAAAAGATGATGCTAAACAAGCTATAGTTGATTTAAAAAATATTGATATAAAACAAACGACAATGCTTACAGGAGATACAAAGCATATTGGAGAAATGGTTGCTAATAATCTTAAAATTGACAAAGTATATACAGAATTACTGCCTGGTGATAAAGTAGATAAATTTGAAGAAATTTTAAAGAATAAAAAAGGAAAAGAAACCATTGCATTTGTAGGAGATGGTATTAATGATGCTCCAGTATTAGCTAGGGCAGATGTAGGTATTGCAATGGGAGGTTTAGGTTCAGATGCTGCAATTGAAGCGGCGGATATTGTAATAATGACAGATGAACCATCTAGAATCCCTATAGCAGTAAAAATATCTAAAAAAACTATTAGGATAGTAAAGCAAAATATTGTTTTTGCATTAGGTGTTAAAGCTTTAGTTTTGGTATTAGGAGCATTGGGAATTGCATCAATGTGGTCAGCAGTGTTTGCAGATGTCGGAGTTTCTGTTATTGCTATTTTAAATGCAATTAGGGTTTTAAATGTAAAGGAACATATTAATAAAAATTTGGAAGTTATTGCAAATTAATAAAGGTGAATATAAAGTAAATTTTAGACGGTCAAACTAACTTAAGTTAGTTTGATTGTTTTTTTATAATCGAATAAATCGATTATGAACATTATATATATTCGTTATACAAATATATAAGAAGTTGATATAATTTTTATGAAAGGATGATTAGATGATAACAGGAAACGAATGTATTCCTTGTTTTACAAGGCAATGTGTAAGACTTGCTGAAAGGTTAACAGAGGATATAGAAATACAAAAGAAAATAATATTAAAGGGCATTAGTTTTTTAAATGAGTATTCATATAATAAACCCTCTCCCTATATTGTTGGATTATTATATGATTATGCAAAAAAAATAACAGAAAATGATGATCCATATAGGGATGAAAAGAAAAAATATAATGAAATTGCAATTGGGATATTAAATTCATTAAATAAGAATAAAAAATCTCTAACTTATAAAAAGGAATTAGATAGAGCAATTAGACTTAGTTTAGCAGGCAATATTATTGATTTTGGTGTTGGAGATAAAATTTCAAAAGAAGATATAGATAACTCAATAAAAGATGCATTAGAAAATCAGATTTATCCTTGTGGATTAAATAAATTAATTGAAGAAATAGAAGAGGCAAAGCAAATTCTTTTTTTAGCAGATAATGTAGGTGAAATGATTTTTGATATAAATTTAATTGAGAAAATAGGAACTGCAAAGGTTACATATGGAGTTAAAAGCGGAGCAATAGTAAATGATGTGACATTAGAAGATGCTAAATTATTTGAGGTTCATAAAAAAATAAGATTAATTGACAACGGGACTTCAAGGCAAGGAACTATCTTAGAAATGTGTTCAAAAGAGTTTATTAGTATATATAATAATGCAGATTTAATTATTTCTAAGGGGCAGGCTAATTATGAAACATTAGAGAGTTATAATAACAATAAAATTTTCTTTTTATTAAAGGCAAAATGCATAAGTATTGCAAATCATATTGGTTGTAAACAGGGTGAATTCGTTGTAAAGAGGGGATAAAATGAAGATAGAAAATTATAAAACATTTTTAATATTAGCTAAAACATGTAACTTTTCAAAAACTGCTGAAATAATGAATGTAGTTCAATCGACTGTTTCTTCAAGAATAAATGAAATGGAAAAAGAATTGGATACAAAATTATTTGAAAGAACAAATAAATTTGTGAAATTAACACAAAAAGGGGAGTCTCTGTTAGTATATATAAAAAAAATAAATGATATAAACGATGAAATTATTAGTATCGCTAAATATGAGACTGAATATAAAGATAAGCTTAGAATTGCAGTACCTAGTAGTGTTTACAGAGGGAAATTAAATAATATTATTAGATCATTTTATTTAAATAATACTAGTTATTCCTTAGATATTAAATTTTATAAAACTGATGCGCAGATAGATATGTTACTAGAAGACAAAATAGACATTGGATTTTTATCTAGAATTCCAATGACTAAAAAAATTATAATTAAACCATTTATAGAATACAAATTACTACTTGTAGCTAATAAAAATTATAATATTCCAAAGGAAATTTATCTTAATCAATTAAAAAATTATGAAATTGCATATAATAATAACAATAAAATATATAATGAATGGTTTTATGAAATTATAAGAAATTCATATTATCCAAGGTGTACTATGACTGGTACATTAGAGTTAATTGATTTTGTTAAAAGAGGATATGGATGTGGATTTATACCAAGTTATGCAATAGAAGAGGAACTCAAATCGGGGCAATTAAGAAAAATTAAAATAAATGAAATAAGGGATAGAAAATTCAATATTTTCATGGGGATAAATGACAAAAGAAAAAATGATGAAGTTGTAAAGCGTTTTTTGAATACTTTTATTATTAAATAAAATAATTACAAATATCTTAAAACAATAAATATTTATTGAAAAACGATAAATAATAGATTATTCTATAATTACAAGTTATTTATAAAGGATGAGTGAAAATATGAATTATGATATTGTAGTTATAGGTGGCGGGCCAGCAGGAGCTAGTTTTGCGAGAATTATTGATTCAAAATATAAAGTATTGGTGATAGATAAAAGAAACTTAAATGAAGATAAAGATTATATTAGAGCTAAATGTTGTGGAGGATTATTAGCTCCACAAGCACAAAAGGTTTTAGCACAAATGCATCTAGGCTTGCCTAAAGAAATGCTGGTTGAACCACAGGTTTTTAGCGTAAAAGCGATAGATTTTAAAAGTAAAATTCAAAAATTTTATCAAAGAAATTATATTAATATAAATAGAGAAAAATTTGATAGATGGATGTTTTCTTTGATTCCTAAAAACATAGATGTAATAACTAAATGTATTTTAAAAGATATAAGAAAAAATAAATCAAATATTGAAGTGGAATTATTCTATAATGGGAAGTTACAAAATATTAAAACTAAAATTTTAATTGGAGCAGATGGTAGTAATTCAAAAGTTAGAAATAAAATTTATAAAGAAGATAAAATAGAAAAATATATTTCAATTCAAAATTGTTATAAAACAAAAACTAAAATGCCTTATTTTGTTTCAGTATTTGATAATGAAATTTCCGATTTTTATTCATGGGTTATTCAAAAGGAAGATGGATTATTTATAGGAACGGCAATTAAAGATTCAAAAACTTGTCATCAAAAATATGATTTATTGATTAAAAAACTAAAAAATCAAGGATTTGATATTGGGAAATGTATAAAAAAAGAAGGAACTTGTATTTTAAGACCTACGAAAAATAAGGATATTTTTTTAGGAAGAGAAAATATTTTCTTAATTGGAGAAGCAGCGGGATTTATTAGTCCAAGTTCAGCAGAAGGAATTAGCTATGCATTAAGAAGCGGTTATTTATTGGCAGAATCTATTAATAACTCTTTTTCAAATCATAATATAAAATATAAGAGGAATACATTAAAATTAAGAACTGAAATTAGAATTAAAAAAATTAAAGCAAAAATTATGTATAATGATTTCTTAAGAAAATGGATAATGAAATCTGGAGTTTTAAGTTACAAAGATTATAGGTGAGATAGGTTAAATTGTATAAGGAAGTGTAAAAAATGAAAGTATTAATAGCACCAGATTCTTTTAAAGGAAGTTTAGCTAGTTATGAAATATGTCAATATATTGAAAATGGAATTAAGAAAGTTAGTAAACAAATTGAGACTATAAAAAGTCCAATGGGAGATGGAGGAGAAGGAACATTAGAAGCAATTGTTGAGGCAAATAATGGAGAGTATATTTCTGCCGAAGTATTAAATCCGATATTTGATAAAATAGATGCTGTATATGGGGTATATGAAAATGGAAAAACTGCAATTATCGAAATGGCAAAAGCCTCTGGGTTAACCCTAATTGAAAAGAAAAATCAAAATCCTATGAATACAACTTCATATGGAACTGGTGAATTGATTAAGGATGCGTTAAATAGAGGATGTGAAAAAATAGTTGTAGGTATTGGTGGCAGTGCAACTAATGATTGTGGAATTGGTATGCTTTCTGCACTAGGAGCTAAATTTTTGGATAAAAACAAAGAAAAAATTATACCAATAGGTAGAAATTTAAAAGAAATACATACAATTGACTTTAGTGAATTAGATAAAAGGTGTTATAATTGTGAATTTGTAGTTGCATGCGATGTAGAAAATCCTTTAATTGGGAATAAAGGTGCGGTTAGAGTATATGCAAAACAAAAAGGTGCTAATAATGAAGATATGGATATATTAGAAACAGGGACTAAATTATTTGGTGAATTATTAGAAAAAGAATGCAATAAGTCAATTGTTAATTTAAAAGGAGCTGGTGCAGCGGGAGGTTTAGGAGCTGCATTAATGGGTGTTTTAGGTGCAAATAAAAAAAATGGAATTAATCTAGTTATTGATGAAGTTAAACTTGAAGATAAGATTATAGATGTTGATTTAGTTATAACTGGAGAGGGGATGCTTGATTCACAAACTTTTTTTGGGAAAACACCTTATGGAGTTGCAAAGATTGCAAAAAAATATAATAAACCTGTTATTGCAATAGCTGGAGGAATAAAAGAAGATAATATAGAATTTTATAAGAATGGATTTACTGGAGTTTTTAGTATAACTAATAGACCGATGACCTTAATAGAAAGCGTTGAAAATTGCGGAATATTAATTGAAAATTTAGTTGAGAATATTGTTAATGTAATGCTTTTAGTAAATGGGAAGAAGGAGCATATAAATGGGAATGGTGCAAAAAATGCGCAGAAATAGGTTCAATGAATTTTATAGATAAAAATAATGCAAAGTATTTTTAAGATGATGGATATTTATTTCATAAAGAGGAAATTGAGAAAAAATACATTAAAAGATTAGAACCAGAATACTTTGTGTGATTTGACAAAAGAATAAGTTTTTGATAAACTAAATCGAGTTTGAAAGGGAGTAGTTTCCGAAAGGTGATAGATGTCAACATACTGATCGAAAGATCTGGCGCTATTGTAATAACGAGACTTTTAAATGGCTTTTTTTGTTAGCCATTTAAAGGTCTTTTTTTATTTTAAAAGGGGTGTGTAGATGATTAGAGTAACAATGTTTTTTTTGGCAGTAGGATTAGCTATGGATGCATTTGCAGTGTCTATATCTTGTGGACTTGCAAATGAAAAAGGAATTTTGAAGGGAGGTTTAAGGGTCGCAGGTGCATTTGGTTTTTTTCAAGCAATGATGGCTTTTTTAGGTTGGGCACTAGGAGAAGCTTTTGAAGTATATATCAATAGTTGTTGCCACTGGATTGCGCTTATATTATTGTGTTTTATAGGTGTTAATATGATTATCGAATCAAGAGTTGAATGTAGAGATAATAAAAAGAAATTAAATTTTAAAACATTAATGATGCTTTCTATTGCTACAAGTATTGACGCATTAGCAGCAGGAATTAGTTTAAAAGCATTTGAAATTAATATTGCTGAAGTAGTATTTGAAATTGGAATTGTAACTTTTATTCTTTCTTTCATTGGAGTGGCGATGGGGAAAAAATTGTGTTCAATTAATAAATTTAAAAGTCATATTGAAATTTTAGGAGGAGTTATTTTAATTATAATAGGTTTTAAAGTTTTTATTTCTCATTTTATCGCATAGTTATTATGATTTATATTATAATAAATTAGATTGTAATAGTATAAATATTCAAAAAAATATACAAGGAGAAAACATGGGTTATATTGAATTAATTAGAAAAGATATTGGCACTAAACCGTTAATTGCATGTGGTGCAAATGTAATAATTGTGGATCAAAATAATAGAATTCTACTACATCATAGAAGAGATAATGATAAATGGGGACTTCCAGGTGGATTTATGGAGATAGGCGAATCTTTGGAAGATAATGCAAAAAGGGAAGTTTTTGAGGAAACCAATTTAATTTGTATGGAACTTAAACTATTTAATATCTATTCAGGTAAAGAATTTTATTATAAATATCCAGATGGCAATGAAGTTTATAATGTTACGGCGACATATATATGTAAGAAGTACTATGGAGAGATTGTAGTTGAAGTAACAGAAGGCAAAGAAGTTAAATTCTTTGATATAGAAAATATACCTTTAAATATTAGTCCACCAGTTGTAAAAATAATAGACGACTATATAGAACATTATAAAAACAGTAAAAATTTAAAGAGTGTATAAATTTATAAGTTTCAAAACAAAAAAGACATAAATTAAAAATAAATTTATGTCTTTTTTGTTTTTTAAAATAGCTTAATTTCAATACATATAGAGCTTAGTTAATAAAAATGTCATTAAATTATGTCTTAATCACACAATTTCACATAAACATAACATGATTTCAAAACAGTATGCTTTTATAATTAACTCATAGTCGGAAACGACATTCCCATAGATACGTACAGAGCATGATTGTACACAAGATAACCAGCACATTGTGGCATCCACCTGATGCTTCTTTCAAGCCACAATGTGCAATCCCCTTAAGGAGGGCAATATGACTATTAAGAAAAAAATTATAACAATGAGTTTAGTTGGAGTTTTAGCAACTGGTTCTGTAGCAACTTACGCCACAGATAATAATTCATTAAAGATTAAAACTAATATAGATAGACCGATGCTTCAAAAGGTTCAAACAAATTCTATTGGACCAGTATTAAAAAAATTAGGATTTTCAGGTTCAAAGAAAAGAGAAGATGAAAAATTTCTAGCATTTTTAAAAAAATCAGATAAAGAAAGAGAAAATTATTTACAGATGCAAGTAAGTAATGGTATTATTTCCAAGGATGAAAAAAATGAATTTGAAAAATTTATAATAAGATCTGGAGCAAAACTTGGAGATAGAGATATTAACCAACATGTTGGAGAAAATAAATCACTTATTGGAAGAGTTCTTGAAATTGAAAATATAACACAAAAAGATGTAATATATGAAAAACTAATGCTATTTCATAATAGTAATAGTGAAGAGAAAAAAAATATTATTGAAAATGCAATGAAAAAAGAATTAATTAATGAAAATGAATGTAAATTTCTATTGGAGTGGTGTCAGGGCCACAAATAGTTCCTCCATAAATACAATCCGTAAGCTTCCCCCAGCTTACGGTTTTGTTTTAATAATAGATTGGGTTACGTATTTGATTAAAATGTAGTAAAATTAAGAAAAGGAGAGTGAGAAAATGGCATATCAACTGTATATTGTGGAAGATGAAGTTTCTTTGTCTAATATATTGAAATTATATTTAGAAAAAGAAGGATATCAAGTTAAGATATTTGAAAGTGCTGAAGATGCAATGCCATATATTGATAAACCACCAACACTATGGATTTTAGATATTATGTTGCCTGGTATGGATGGACACTCATTTATAAAAAAAATTAAGGAACAAACTGAAGATGTACCAGTTATTTTTATGTCTGCTAGATCAAAAGATTTAGATAGATTAATGGGGTTAGAATTGGGAAGTGATGATTATATTTCAAAACCTTTTTTGCCAAGAGAATTAGTAATTAGGGTAAATAGGCTTATTAAGTATATAAGAGGTGAAGAAGATCAGGTTGTATTAGCACCTTATGAGATAGATTTAAATGCAAGAAATGTTGTAGAAGATAAAAAAAGAATAGAGTTAACAGCAAAAGAATTTGATTTATTGTCATATTTTATTAAACATTCTGGGCAAATGATGTCAAGAGAACAGATATTAGAAAATGTATGGGATTTTGCATATGAAGGTTCGGATAGAGTTGTTGATGATACAGTTAGAAGATTAAGGAAAAAAATGCCTAAGCTAATAGTAGAAACTCAATATGGATATGGGTATAGGTTGGTGAAACAATGAGAGAAAGTTCACTATTTTTAAAGGTTAGTTTTAAATTAGGCGTTCTTTGGGTTGTAATGTTTTTATTATTTATTGTGGGTTTAGTAAGTGGGGTAAATCATTTTTTTAAGTTAGAAACATTTTCAACGATTGAAAAAGCACAAGAAATGATTGGAGTAGATGAAAATAAATTAGAAAATTATTCTATTGAAGATAATTCGTTAGGAATACTTGAAAGCTCAGAAGTTCAAAATATAAGAAATGTACAGCATTTGGTGATATTAAAAAAAGATTTAGAAAATAATGTAGTTAAATTGGATGAAGAAATTTCTAAAAATTTAATTAATCAAGAACAAGCGATTTCAAGATATACACATATGTCAGAAAATGGGAAAATGTTCTATATTGTAAGGAAAATTAAAATTTATAATGTAGAGGCATATTTATTTTCATATATGTGGGATACTTATCAAAGAGATTTATCTGCAAGATTGGTTGGAGATGGGTATAAGGTAATGCTCATATTATTTTGGGCGACTATTATAACAGCACTTATTATTACTAGAAGCATCACAAAACCAATAAAACAAACAGAAAGAATTGTTAAATCTATAATGGATCAAAAATGGGTTAATCCCCCTAAAGAATATTTAGATGATGAAATCGGTAGATTAATGGAAGCAGTATTTATGATGCAAGAAAAATTAAAAGATAGAGAGAGTGAAAGTAGAGCATTTTTGCAGAGTATTTCACATGATTTAAAAACACCTGTAATGGTTATTAGGTCTTATGCACAGGCAATAAAAGATGATATGTTAATTGAAAATTCGTTAAATAGAACTGTTGATGTAATTGATAGAGAGGCTCAATATTTAGAAAGGAGAGTTAAGAATTTATTGTTTTTAAATAGTCTTGAAAAATTATATGCAGATAGGGAACATTTTAAGTATATTAATGCTGAATGGTTTTTTGAGAATTTAATCGAAAGATTTCAAATGAATGAAAAAGCAATAGAGTTGAGATATGTATCAAATATAAAATGGATTTATGGACATGAAGAAGGTTTAGAAACAGCATTTTCAAATATTATTGAAAATGGGCTTAGATTTGCAAAGAGAAGTATTTTAATAGAAACAGAATCAAAAGAAAGTGTTGAAGTAATACGAATATTAAACGATGGTCCATCTATAGACGAAACGATAATTGATAGTCTATTTGATGCGTTTTATAGACATAAAGAAGGCCATTTTGGGTTAGGATTATATATTGCAAAGAGAATATTTGATTATCATGGAGGCAATATTGTAGCTTATAATAAGGAACCATGGGTAGTTTTTGAAATAGAATTACCTAAATTTGCAATGACAGTTATAGAGGAATCAAAATAAAGGACTAGACTAAACTAGTTCTTTATTTTATATCGTCATAATGTATGGATAAATTTCTTCCCTTTTCTTTTGCAATATATAGCGCATTATCGGCTTTTTTAAAAAGTGAATCACTATCGTCATTTTTTGAGTATGTTACAACACCAATACTTACAGAAAGATTTATATTTTGAGAATAAGTGTTTTTTTGTATAGCTGATCTGTAGTTTTCAGCAAATTTTAGACTTTCTGATTTAGAAGAATGTTTTAGTATAATAATAAATTCTTCGCCTCCCCAACGATAAATAGGATTATTTGAATTTATAATTGAACGTGAATATTCCGCAAATTCATGTAGAATAATATCTCCTATTTTATGACCATAAGTATCATTAATTTGTTTAAAATAATC